>JAAIGF010194239.1_pt1 | contig 105268 bp, 83 predicted proteins | sample 6487441 | NCBI WGS metagenome assembly JAAIGF01 (sample SAMN13974129, study PRJNA590717) | phyllosphere metagenome | biome: pepper field; feature: multiple bacterial spot infested pepper fields; material: pepper leaves; isolation source: leaves from pepper fields | host: Capsicum annuum ... | reverse complement strand
CGCGGCGATCGTGGTCGCGGTCCCAATCCCCGGCGAACGCCGCAGGTGCGAAGGCACCGAGCGCCAGGATGGAGGAAAGCACAACGGTAACGATGCGTTTGCGGTTCATGACAGTTCCTGTTCGCGGTGTCGTAATTTCATTAAGGGGCGGACCGCCTTAACGCATTCTTGCTGGAATCGATTACGAAAAAGCCTATTCAGGTCGAAAGTAAGGTGCGGTTTAGCTGCAAGGGTGCTGCCGCGGCTCAAGCCACTTGCCCGTATAATTGGCGCAACCCCTTTTCCGCTGCCTCCGGCCTCGGCCGGCGGGCTGCCTGCGTCCACGGAGCCCCCATGTCGCAATACATCTACACCATGAACCGCGTCAGCAAGGTGGTCCCGCCCAAGCGGCAGATCATCAAGGACATCTCGCTGAGCTTCTTCCCGGGCGCCAAGATCGGCCTGCTGGGCCTGAACGGCGCGGGCAAGTCCACCGTACTGAAGATCATGGCCGGCGTGGACACCGATTTCGAAGGCGAGGCACGCCCACAACCGGGCATCAAGGTCGGCTACCTGGCGCAGGAACCGCAGCTCAATCCCGAGCACACCGTGCGCGAGGCGGTGGAAGAAGGCGTGGGCGACGTGCTGCAGGCCCAGGCCGCGCTGGATGCGGTGTATCTGGCCTATGCCGAAGAAGGCGCCGATTTCGACGCGCTGGCCAAGGAGCAGGAGCGCCTGGAGGCGATCCTGGCCGCCGCCGATGCGCATACGCTGGAAAACCAGCTGGACGTGGCGGCCGATGCGCTGCGCCTGCCGCCGTGGGACGCCATCGTCGGCAAGCTCTCCGGCGGCGAAAAGCGTCGCGTGGCGCTGTGCCGCCTGCTGCTGCAGAAGCCGGACATGCTGCTGCTCGACGAACCCACCAACCACCTGGACGCCGAGTCGGTGGAATGGCTGGAGCAGTTCCTGGCGCGCTATACCGGCACCGTGGTGGCGGTAACCCATGATCGCTACTTCCTCGACAACGCCGCCGAGTGGATCCTGGAACTGGACCGTGGCCGCGGCATTCCGTGGAAGGGCAACTACACCGACTGGCTGACCCAGAAGGACGAGCGCCTCAAGCAGGAAGACAACCAGGAAAAGTCCCGCCAGAAGGCGATCCAGAAGGAACTGGAATGGTCGCGCCAGAACGCCAAGGGCGGCCGCACCAAGGGCAAGGCACGTCTGGCCCGCCTGGAAGAGCTGCAATCGGTCGATTACCAGAAGCGCAACGAAACCAACGAGATCTTCATCCCGCCGGGCGAGCGCCTGGGCAACGCGGTGATGGAGTTCAAGAACGTGTCCAAGAAGTTCGGCGACCGCCTGTTGATCGACAACCTGTCGATGATCGTGCCACCGGGCGCCATCGTCGGCATCATCGGCCCCAACGGTGCCGGTAAGTCGACCCTGTTCAAGATGATCACCGGCCAGGAAAAGCCGGACTCCGGCGAGATCGTGGTCGGACCGACCGTGCAGCTGTCGTACGTGGACCAGAGCCGCGACGCACTGGAGGGCAACCACAACGTATTCCAGGAAATCGCCGGCGGCCTGGACATCCTCAACATCAACGGCATCGAAATCCAGTCGCGCGCCTACATCGGCCGCTTCAACTTCAAGGGCCAGGACCAGCAGAAGATGGTCGGTTCGCTGTCCGGTGGTGAGCGCGGTCGTCTGCACATGGCCAAGACCCTACTGCAGGGCGGTAACGTGCTGCTGCTGGACGAACCGTCCAACGACCTGGACATCGAAACCCTGCGTGCGCTGGAAGATGCGTTGCTGGAATTCCCCGGCAACACCTTCGTGATTTCGCATGACCGCTGGTTCCTGGACCGTATCGCCACGCACATCCTGGCCTTCGAAGGCGATTCGCACGTGGAGTTCTTCCAGGGCAACTACCGCGAGTACGAAGAAGACAAGCGCCGCCGCATGGGCGACGACGCCGGCCCGAAGCGTTTGCGTTTCAAGGCCTTGAAGTAAGTCGTCGGAGTTCCAAAGAAAAGGCGCCGAAAGGCGCCTTTTTTATCAGCGAACGGAGACTTGGCTGTTGGCTGCTGGCGCCGTCCACCTGCGCGTGTGGAGCTCCCTGCCCGCCCGTCGACGGGATGCTCACTTGCGCTGCACTACCGTCCCGGCGTCATCCATCTGAGCCTTGCATATGCCTGTCAGCTATTCGATCAGCCTGCCCGATCCCAAGCTCGCCCGTGGCAGCGCGCCCTCGGTGAGCTTCACCGCCAATGGCGCCGAGGCCTTTGCCGAGCAATTGCAGGCGGCTTTGCGCGATCCGGCGTGGTTCGACCGTTGGCGCCAGCTACAGACCGACCCCGACGAAGTGGATCCCAGCCTGGGCATCACCGACCCGGCAGCGACGGTCACCGGCAAGCAGCACAACCTGCGCATCGATCTGGTTGCAACGACAAGCATTCCCGGCGACCTGTTCAAACAGCGCATGCAGGCCCTGGCTGGCTCGCACTGGGAACTGCGCGACGTTCGCTGAACTGCACTCCGTCATGTGTCGGCGGCGCTGGCAGTGCCCAGTGCCGCCGATGGCAGAGCGGGCGAGTGACGCCACTCAGCCAAACGTGACGCCACGCACTGCGTCGGCGTGGCCCCCGCCCTCATCCACCGGACTGCATCTCCAACCGCATACGCCAACAGCGGCACTCAACCACGCAAGGCCGCAGCATGATGCGCAATGTGCTCGCCAATAAAGCTTGCGATGAAGTAGTAGCTGTGATCGTAGCCGGGCTGCAGCCGCACCGTCACCGGGTAGCCGGCGGACCTGGCTGCATCTTCGAACACTACGGTTTTCAGCTGGGTTTGCAGAAATTCATCGGCATCGCCCTGATCGATGAGCAGCGGCAACCGCTCCTGCGCGTCAGCAATCAATGCAGTGGCATCGTAGGCTTGCCAGGTCGTACGGTCGTTCCCCAGATACTGGCCAAATGCTTTCTCGCCCCACGGCACCTGGCTGGGCGCCACGATTGGCGAAAACGCCGACACGCTGCGATAGCGGCCCGGATTCTTCAATGCGATGGTCAACGCGCCATGCCCACCCATCGAATGGCCACTGATCGCACGCGCACCGGTGGTGGCGAAGGTCGCTTCAATCAACGCCGGTAATTCGTTCACCACGTAATCGTACATGCGGTAATGCGCCGCCCATGGCGCTTGCGTGGCATCGACGTAAAAGCCCGCGCCCTTGCCGATGTCGTAACCGTCCGCATCGGCCACATCCTCGCCCCGTGGGCTGGTGTCGGGCGCAACCAGGATCACGCCATGCTCGGCCGCATAGCGCTGCGCGCCGGCCTTGCTGATGAAGTTCTGTTCGGTACAGGTCAAACCGCTCAGCCAGTACAGCACCGGCAACGGGCCGTCGGCGGCTTGCGGCGGCAGGTAGACGCCCACCTGCATGCTGCAGTTCAAGGTGTGCGACTGATGCCGATAGACATCCTGCCAGCCGCCGAAGCAGGCGCGGTGTTCGATACGTTCCATGAGATTCCTTACGAAGAGAAAACCCTGCAGCCGGATCGCCGGCTGCAAGGTTGGACCATCAATGCAACAGACCCTTTTTGCGTGCCACATGCGCCGACAGGGCATCCATCAATGCCGGGGAAAGGCAGTCGTAGGGCGGCAAGCCCAGTTCGGTCAGGCGCGTGCGTATGCCATCCATCTGCTCCGGCGGCGTACCGGTTTCGATGATCGACGAGACGAACGCGGCAAAGCCCGGTGCCGACCAGCCCTGTTGTTTCGACAACTCGGTGTGCACAAAATCCAGACCGTAGAATGCGTGGTCCTTGTTTTCGATCCGCCCATACAGATGCACGCCGCAACCGGTGCACGCATGGCGCTGGATCGTCGCGCCTTCGTCGACGATCTTCAGCTTTTCCGGGTGCGCGGTGACCTTGACGTTGTCGCGCGGAACCACCGCCACCACCGAGAACTTCGCGCCATCGGGTTTCCAGCATTTACTGCAACCGCAAGCATGGTTATGCGCGGTCTGCGCAGACACCTCGACGGTCACCTTGTCGCTGGCGCAGTGACATTCAAGCGTGCCGCCTTGAAAATCTTCTGCACCACCTCGCGCAACACCATCATCTACCGAAGGATGAATCGACACGTTAGTCATTACGCTCCTCCCGGAGTGTCGGGTACCACGTGCGCGGAAGCGGCCGCGCGCCGCTCCTGGCCGCCTGGTCAGAAATGGATCACGGTGCGGATCGACTTGCCCTCGTGCATCAGGTGGAAGGCCTCGTTGATCTCTTCCAACGGCATGGTGTGGGTGATGAATGGGTCCAGGTCGATCTCGCCCTTCATCGACTGCTCCACCATGCCCGGCAATTGCGTACGTCCCTTGACGCCACCGAAGGCGCTGCCGCGCCACACGCGACCAGTCACCAGCTGGAAGGGACGCGTGCTGATTTCCTGGCCGGCGCCAGCCACGCCGATGATGACGCTCTCGCCCCAGCCCTTGTGGCAGCACTCCAGCGCCGAACGCATCACATTGACGTTGCCGATGCACTCGAAGCTGAAGTCCACGCCGCCATCGGTCAACTCGACGATGACCTCCTGGATCGGCTTGTCGTAGTCCTTGGGGTTAATGCAATCGGTGGCACCCATGCTGCGCGCCAGGTCGAATTTGCCCGGATTGGTGTCGATGGCCAGGATGCGCCCGGCCTTGGCCTGCACCGCGCCCTGGATCACCGCAAGACCGATGCCGCCCAGGCCGAAAACGGCAACACTCTCGCCTGGCTTGACCTTGGCGGTGTTGTGCACCGCGCCGATACCGGTAGTGACGCCGCAGCCGAGCAGGCAGACCTTCTCCAGCGGCGCCTCCGGATTGACCACGGCCAACGAAATTTCCGGCACGACGGTGTATTCGCTGAAGGTGCTGCAGCCCATGTAGTGATAGATCGGCTCACCGTTGTAGGAGAAGCGCGTGGTGCCATCCGGCATCAGGCCCTTGCCCTGGGTGGCGCGCACGGCCTGGCACAGGTTGGTCTTGCCGGACAGGCAGAACTTGCACTTGCGGCATTCGGCCGTGTACAGCGGAATGACGTGGTCGCCGACCTTGACGCTGGTCACGCCCTCGCCGACTGCCTCGACGATGCCGCCGCCTTCATGCCCGAGCACCGACGGGAAGATGCCTTCCGGGTCGTCGCCGGACAGCGTGAAGGCATCGGTGTGGCACACGCCGGTGTGGGTGATGCGGACCAGCACTTCCCCGGCTTTCGGCGGCGCGACGTCGATTTCGACGATTTCCAGCGGCTTGCCGGGTCCGAATGCGACTGCTGCACGGGATTTCATGGGATGACGCTCCTGACGATGAGGTTCGAGGACGGGGGCGCGACAAGCGCCGACCCGGTGGGAGATTTATTTGAGGTAGGACCGGACCAGACCGAGCAGATCCTGCACCCGCTCGGCGCGTTGCGCATCGGATGCGGCGGCGTGCCCGAAATCTTCACGGATATGCGCTTCAAGCACCTGCGCCATCAGCCCGTTCACGGCGCCCCGGATCGCGGCGATCTGCTGCAAGACCGGAGCGCAGTCCGCGCCCGCCTGCAGCGCCCGCTCCAGCGCGTCGCATTGCCCGCGCAGCCGGCGCACGCGTGCTAGCGCTCGCTTTTTCTCGTGCGGCGAATGCGGCATGGCAGCTCCAGCAAAATACTGGGGGGCAGTATATGGATTGTTTCGAAAAAAAGCTATGGCCAGCGGCCTGCCGACCGTGGTCTTGTCGAGCGCGATGACCGCCACGCCTTGGCACATGGCGCGATGCCCCAATGCCGCCGGTGGCACGGGGATTAAGAGCCCACCTGTTAGCCGCAGTGCAGCACGCACATTGCGCAGACGTGGCGACGCCTCGCACGTCGCAGGCGCCCCAGGCACCCAGCGCAAGCATGGTTGCGCGCCATTGCCGCAGCACCGGCCCCTTCGATCATCCCGACCGTTGCCGACCGCTGGGGTGGAGTCCCTGCCTCAGCGCCGGGGCTGGAACGGCGGCGGCGGCGGAGCGAATCCTGCGGCATCCAGACATTGCGCCAGCAACTCGGGCGGCAGGTCCGGCGAAGGCGCCTGCGGGAACGGCGCTGCGCTGCCTTCGGCGGTCGCGCACGCCTGCAGCGCTGCGTCGAATTCGGAATCGTCTGGCGGCAGGCCAGGCGGTTCATCTGCGGCATCCGGTGCGTCGAATGGGTCGCTATCGAAGGGTGGCGGCGGTGGCGGTGCCACGCCCCTATGTACCAGGCAGCCGTCGCCGATTCCCCGATCCTGCCGCTGCGGCGCAGCGCGGTGCGCGACGTCGGCAGGCGGCGGCATTGGGATCACATCGTGTTCCGGCGCACAGGGCGGTAACGCATCGATGATTCCTGCACCCGGCGGTGGCGGTGGCGGTGGCTCGCGATGCGCGTAGGGCATAGGCGCATGGTGCCTAGCACCGCAGAAATTGGCACAACCTGCCAGGTTGAGCGCCGCGAGTATTGCAGTGGTAACGACAACGCGTGGTGGTGCATGGACCATCGTGATCTCCCTGGCTGGATGGCACATCTGCGCACGGCCTGCAGACGGCGGACGCGGGCTGGGCCGCGCTGGTCCGGGAAGAGTTGCAGCTGACTGTGCTGCGCATTTGCCATCGCGCGCCGCGCGCCGGCGTGGATTGGCGCTTGCCGCCATCCGCAGCGCAGATGCAAGGCGCGTGCAGCACCTGCTTCGGCTTACGCGCGGGAAGATGCGTGGTTCGACAGTGGCGACGCAGGCGTTGTCGCCGTCAGTTTTCGACGGCAGCCGGCGCCGCGGCGACCGCAGCGTCCACTGCATGCTCCGGTAGCGAGGCCAGCACCGCAGCACGAAAGCGCGCGGCAAATGCCGCATCGTTGGCCTGGTAGAACGCGCGCGCGTTGGCCGACAACTGGTCCAGTTGGGCCTGTGGCAATGCCAGCGCGGTTTCCACTGCCTGCGCGATGCCTGCCGCGTTCACGTAGTAATACGATGCCAGACGACGCTGACGCACCTCGGCCACCGGCATCAGCACCCCGTGTTCGGGCCTGATCAATTCGTTCATCGGCTCGCCGTCGGTCGCCAACGTCACCGCGCCCACGCTTAGCGCTTCCATCAGGTAGTGCCCGAACCCTTCGGCCTCGGAGGGGCAGATATGGAACAGATGCGCGTTCTGCATGCGGCGCAGTTCGGCATCGTCCAGATACCCCACGCGGTGGTCGATGTTCGGGGCCACGACCGGCTTGCCGGCGGTGCGTGGGTTCTGCACCACCGTCAGCAGCGGCCACTCCGGATGCTGCTGCCAGGTGTCCAGCAAGACGCGCGTGCCCTTGGCGGTACTGCGCCCGGCCAGGTGGAAGAAAGCGCGCTGACGAAACACGCGTGGGTCATGGCGATCCGGGCTGGTGAAGCCGATGAAGCGCGTGGCGCACCCGAGGCTGCGGAAGATTCGCTCGGCATGGTGGGTCTTGCACAGCACCGCATCGAAGCGCGGCAGCAATGGCAGCCACTTGGGCAGCAGCCACTCCGGGTTGGGCACCAGCAGGTTGATCTGCCCCAGCGGCAGGCAGCGCTTGTACACGCGCTCGGAAAAGATCTGCAGCGGCACCCGCCCGAACAGCGTGCGGCTGGCCCACAGGCGTGCCTCGCGCCCAGTATCGTGCAGGCGCTGACTGGTGAATCCCACTTCCTGCACCGGCGCGCCGCCGGCGCGCAGCGTATCGGCCATCAGCACCATGTCGCGGGTCAGCCCCACGCCGTTGTCGCGACTGATCACCCGCATCATTGGAAATGCCTTGTCATGCACGCACGCGCCAGTACAACGGCATAGTGTCGATGCCGTGGCTTCCTGCGCGATGTCCTGGTCTGTCATGGTGCGTTACACGTGTGCCAATGGTTGACAAATTCGATCATTATGATGCGTGCTCCAGCCCTGCAATTGCGAGCACCATGTATCCGGCAGCCACCACCTTGCGCGGGCCAAGCTCCGCGCCACAGACGATGATCCCTATGGACCTGCAACAACCCTGCGTTCTCGTGGTCGACGACGATCCGGACCTGCGCAAGCTGATCGGCGAATTTCTGAGCGCTCACGGCTACCAGGTGGATATGGCCGAAAACGTGGCGGAGATGCGCTCTGTCATGGCGCAGCGCCGCCCGGACCTCATCGTACTCGACGTGATGATGCCGGGAGAAGATGGGCTGAGTGCAGCGCGCGCCCTGGCCAGCGAGCGCGGCTCACCTGCGGTCATCATGCTCAGCGCGCTGGGTAACGACACCGACCGCATCATCGGCCTGGAAGTGGGTGCCGACGATTACCTGGCCAAACCCTGCAATCCGCGCGAATTGCTGGCCCGTGTGCGCGCCCTGCTGCGGCGCAGCCAGGCCAGCAACGAACAGGCCGACCAGCGCGGAAACGTCTACGAATTCGCCGGCTGGCGGCTGGACGTGGTGCGCCGCGACCTGCGCGACCCCACCGGCATCTTCATCAATCTGTCCGACGGCGAGTTCGCGCTGCTGCGCACCTTCGTCGAACACCCGCAGCGCGTGCTCAGCCGCGACCAGCTGCTGGACTACGCCCGCGGCCGCGACACCGACGTCTACGACCGCGCCATCGACAGCCAGATCAGCCGCCTGCGCCGCAAAATCAATGAGCGCGTCCATACCGAGTTGATTCGCACCGTACGCAACGAGGGCTACATGCTGCTGCCGAGCGTCTCGCGCCTGTGAGCAAACCGGCACGGCGCGGGCTGTCGATCTTTGCGCGGACCTTTGTGTTGTTGGCGGTGGCCCTGGTCACCGCCCAGGCGGTGGGCATCGCCCTGTTGATGATGCGTACCCCCGTCTACGAGCCTCCGGTCCATCCGCCGGAAGTGGTGGCGCTGCTCTCCACCCGCATGCCGGCCGGTACCCAAACCCTGAAAGTGCACGAATCGGCGCAAGCCCCGGTGCCGCCGACAGGCCAGGTGCGCGACCCCTTCGCCGAAATGCTGCTTGCGCACTGGCTGGACGTGCCCGAACGCCAGGTGCGGTTCTACCGCAACGCCAATGATCGTGAAGGCCCCCAGCCAGGCATGCTGCCGCCGCAGCGGTGGTCCAACCAGAACCACGCGGGCGAAGGCGGTGACGGGGCGCACGAACGCCCTGGCACGCAACCTCTGCCGCCGTTTCCGGACGACTGGCCGCGTGACGGCCACCATGCTGCGCTGCCCGGCGACGGGCTGCGCCCGGACGAGTTGCCCGGCGCCTGGGAAAGCGAGCGCCTGACCCCCGGCGTACCGCTGCTGGACGGCTTCACCGCCGCCCTGCAACAACCCGATGGCCGTTGGCGTACGGTGGAATCGCCGCGTCGACGCCTCTCGGGCGAGTTCAAGACCCACGTCGTGCTGCTGTTCCTGGCCGGCCTGCTGGCCAACGTGCCGCTGGCATGGTGGTTTTCGCGCGCGCTGTCGGCACCGATCAAGCGCTTTGCCGAAGCTGCCGACCGCCTGGGCCGGAATCCCGATGCCGCCGCCCTGCAACGCAGCGGCCCGCCGGAAATCGTGCGCGCAGCCGATTCGTTCAACGCGATGCAGGCGCGCCTGAACCGCCTGATCAACGAACGCACGCACATGGTCGCAGCGATCGCGCACGACCTGCGCACGCCGCTGGCGCGGCTGTCGTTTCGTCTGGATGGCCTGCAGCCACCGCTGCGCGACAAGGCGCTGGCCGATATCAACGAAATGAAGGCGATGATTTCCGCAGCGCTGGACTTCATCCAGAACGATCGTCATCGCGGCGAGCGCGCGCCGCTGGATCTGCGCTTGCTGGTGGAGAGCGTGGTGGACAACGCCACCGATATCGGCGCCGACGCCGAGCTGCTGCCCGGCCCGGAAATCACCCTGGACGGCGACCCGCTGGCGTTGCGCCGCGCGGTCATGAATCTGCTCGAAAACGCGTTGAAGTACGGCAAGCGCGCCCGTCTGCAACTGCAGCGCGATGGCGAGGACGGCGTGTTGTGGATCGACGACGACGGCCCCGGCATCGACCCGACCCAGCGCGAACAATTGTTGCTGCCGTTCGTGCGTGGCGAGTCTTCGCGCAATCGCGACACCGGCGGCATCGGGCTGGGTTTGTCGGTGGCGCACAGCATCGTGCTGGCGCACGGCGGCGACCTACGCCTGGACAATCGCCCGCGTGGCGGCTTGCGCGTGACCGTACGACTGCCCTGCATGCCCGAGCGGCGCTGACGTGTGATGGAGTGCGGCCTGCCGGGCCGGGCAAGCGGCAGCTGTCATGATCCGAGCCCACCACCGCTGTTCCGGCCATGGCCTTGCGCGTCTGGCGACATCGGCTGACGCGACGACTCCGGCACGCAATCGCCCACGGCCAACGGCTGCCAGCGCCAGCACGCGCTGGCGACCGGCCAACCCACGCTCAGTAGGCGAACTCGCGGAACACGCGGTCGATATCGCCCTTCCATGCGCCGTGATACAGCGCCAGCTTGCGTTCGGCGGCGGTGACGCCGCTTTCGGCGATCTCGGCGATCACATCCAGAAAGCCGGTTTCGTCCTGCCCGTCGCGATTCAGGCGTGCGCGGCGACGCAGGCCCTCGCGCGCGATGTTGACTGCCTCCACTGCCAGATCGCGCGCGGTGCCATTGCGGAACGGCAGGCCCAACGCGTACTTGGGCACGCCGTCGCGCAGCGCATGGCGCTCGGTCGGACTGAAATCCTTGACCAGGTCCCAGGCCGCATCCAGCGCGGTCTGGTCGTACAGCAGGCCGACCCAGAACGCCGACAGCGCGCACAACCGATCCCACGGGCCGGCATCGGCACCGCGCATTTCCAGATACTTCTTCAAACGCACTTCCGGAAACGCGGTGGTCATGTGGTCGGACCAATCGCGCAGCGTCGGCAACGCACCCGGCAACGCCGGCAGCTTGCCCTGCATGAAAGCGCGGAAGCTCTGCCCGCTGGCGTCGTGATACACACCGTCGCGGTAGGAAAAATACATCGGCACATCGAGCAGGTAATCGACGTAGCGGTCGTAGCCGAAGCCGTCTTCGAACACGAAATCCAGCATGCCGGTGCGATCGGCGTCGGTGTCGGTCCAGATGTGCGAGCGGTAGCTCAGGTAGCCGTTCGGCTTGCCTTCGGTGAACGGCGAATCGGCGAACAACGCGGTGGCGATCGGCTGCAACGCCAGCGACACGCGGAACTTCTTCACCATGTCCGCTTCGGTGGCGTAATCCAGGTTGACCTGCACCGTGCAGGTGCGCGTCATCATGTCCAGGCCGAGCGAGCCGACCTTGGGCATGTAGTTCTTCATGATCTGGTAGCGGCCCTTGGGCATCCACGGCATCTGGTCGCGACGCCACTTGGGCTGGAAGCCCATGCCCAGAAAGCCCAGCTGCAATTCGCCGGCGACCTGCGCCACTTCGTCCAGATGGGTGCCGGTTTCCACGCACGTATGGTGCAGGGTTTCCACTGCCGCGCCGGAGAGCTCCAGTTGCCCGGCCGGCTCCAGCGTGACCGATGCACCATCGCGCAGCAGCGCGATGGTGCGGCCGTTTTCCTGCACCGGCTCCCAGCCGAAACGGGTCAGCCCGGTCAGCAAGGCCTCGATGCCGCGTGCCCCTTCGAAGGTGGGCGCACGCAGGTCATCCAACTGAAAGCCGAACTTCTCGTGCTCGGTGCCGATCCGCCAGTCCGCACTCGGCTTCTCGCCGGAGGCCAGCACCTGGACCAGCTCCGCGCGTTCGGTGATCGGCGTTTCGGCAACGTGGCTGGGACTCGACAAGGGCAGGCTCGCAAACGAAAGGGGTGGGACGATGTGGGGATCCTCCCCTGCCACCGCAAGGCCCGCACTATACCCGCCCGACGCGAAAGGATTGGCGACATCGGCGGGGCATGACATTTCCACCGATGCATGCCCGCCATCGATCGCGGCGATGGCGTGATCTGGATCAAATGACCGGGCTTCGCGTTCTGCAGCGCCGGCATCGTCCGACACAGCCCGGTCATCACCGCAAGCGTTGCCATGCGCGCCCTACGCACTGCTCAGGCCGCGCATCGCTCCGCAAGGCGACCCACCGATCACTGCCGCTGGAAACGCAAACGGCAGACCGAAGTCTGCCGCCGTGACGAGGCGCTGGGCATCCAGCCACGCCCGACACTCGTGTTGCACGGCATCATTCGGCCGCAGTGGTTTCCACATCCAGTCCCAGCCAAGCACCGACAATTGCGCGCAATTCGTCCACACCCTGGCGGGACTCGCCCGAGTAGGTCTGCACCGTCACGCTGTCGCCAAAGCGCGAGGTCACTTCCTTCTTGACCTTCTGCAGGGTCTGCATCTGCTGGCCACGGCCGAGCTTGTCGGCCTTGGTCAGCAATCCATGCGCGGGCAGGCCGCGTTCGGCGGCATAGCCGAGCATCTGCAGATCGTAGTCCTTCAGCGGGTGGCGGATATCCATCACCACCACCAGCCCGCGCAGCGCCTCGCGGGTGCGGAAATAGCGGTCGATGAAGGCCTGCCAGTGTGCCTGCAGGTCCTGCGGCACCTTGGCGTAGCCGTAACCGGGCAGGTCCACCAAGTAGCGCTCGGGCTGGATCTGGAAGAACACCAGCTGCTGGGTGCGACCGGGGGTCTTGGACACGCGCGCCAGCGCGTTCTGGCGGGTCAGCGCGTTGAGCGCGCTGGATTTTCCGGCGTTGGAGCGGCCGGCGAAGGCCACCTCGTAGCCGCCATCGTCGGGCAATTGCCGGGCGTTGTGGGCGGACAGGTGGTAGCGGGCTTGTTCGATAAGAAGCGACATCCGCCTAGGATCGCACGTTCGTGCCCGGCAGTTTTGCTGCACTGTTCGTTGACCCTGGCGCAAAGGCGTGTCGATAATCGAAGCACGCCTGCCACTGCCAGTACCCAACGCGCGCGGGCCGGGTCCATACGGAGCTTTAGCTGATGCGCCATGCTCGTGTGCTAGTCCTCGCCGCACTCGCCGTACCGGTCATTGCGGCCGTGGCGTTTGCGCAATCGGCAGTCACGCCGATCCCCGATCCGCCGCCGGTACGCGTTGCGCCGCTGGAGGTGGACCTGGCCAAGACCACCTGGGGAGATGCCAAGGCCGGCCAGACCAAGGCTGCTGCCTGCGCAGCCTGCCATGGACCGGACGGCAATCCGGCAGTGGCGATGTACCCGCGCATTGCCGGGCAAACCGAGCGCTACGTGGCGCATCAGGTGGCGTTGATTGCCAGCGGCGAACGTAATACCGGGATGTCGGCGGTGATGGTGCCCTTCGTCAAGGATCTCACCGCGCAGGACATGCGCGACCTGGGCGCCTACTTCGCCACCCAGAAGGCCTCCGCCGGTGTCGCCGACGACGCGGCGATCGCCGAGGGCCCCTACCAGGGCATGAAGTTCTACGAGGTCGGCGAGAAGCTCTACCGCGGCGGCGACATCGCCCGCGGCGTGCCGGCCTGCATGGCCTGCCACGGGCCATCGGGCGGCGGCAATCCGGGCCCGGCCTATCCGCGCCTGGGCGGACAGCATGCCGAGTACGTGGCGCGGCGCCTGAAGGAATACCAGGCCGGCACCACCCAGGAGCGCAATCCGGCGCTGTTCAATATCATGGCGCAAGTGGCGCATCCGCTGACCGAGCAGGAGATCCAGGCGCTGGCCAGCTATCTGCAAGGCCTGCATGATCGTGCCGACGACGCGGCAGCGGCGCAGCCACCTGCAGGAGCGCCTGCACGTTCGTGATCTGATTCCTGCCGTCGCCACGCCGCTTCACGACGCCGGTCCCGCGACCGGCGTCGTCGTTTACCGCTCTCCCCTCGCCCCCACGGAGCCCGCATGAAATTGCTTTCCCGTCTGCCCCTGCTGTTGATGTTCCTGTTGCCGCTGGTGGCCTGCGCCGCCGACAAGAAAGCCGCGCCGGTCGAAGGCGAGGACTACACCCTGATCGACGGCGGCCAGCCGTACGCCCCGCTGGCCGGCAAGGTCGAAGTGACCGAAGTCTTCGGCTACACCTGCCCGCATTGCGCACATTTCGAACCAGTGCTGGAAGCCTGGGTGGCCAAGCAGCCGGCATACGTACGCTTCACCCCGGTACCGGCCGCCTTCGGTGGCTTCTGGGACGCGTTTGCGCGCGCCTACTTCGCCGCCGACATCCTGGGCGTGGCCAAGCGCAGCCATCGCGCCATGTTCGACGCCATCCATGAAAAGCAGACCGTGCCCACCCAGAACGTGGCGCCCGAAGAACTGGCCGCGTTCTATGCCGGTTACGGAATCCCGCAGCAGCGCTTCATCGAGACCTACAAGAGCGAGGCGGTGGAGGCAAAGCTCAAGGCCGCGCGCGAGTTCGCGCTGCGCAGCAAGATTCCCGGCACGCCGGCCATCATCGTCAACGGCCGCTACCTGATCGGCGCACGCAATTACCCGGACATGTTGCGCATTGCCGACTACCTGATCGCCCGCGAGCACGCCGCGCCGGCCAAGCGCTGAACCGCATAACCGCCAGCGACGGCCGCGCGTGGCATCATGCGCCCCGCGGCCGTCCGGCCCTTTTCTCGCCCCACGCTGGAGATCCAATCCGATGAAGACACGCTTCGCCCTGACGCTGATGGCGCTGTTGCCGATCCTGGTCGCCTGCAAGGCGCAGGACGGTTCGTCCGACACCGCACCTGCCGCCACCACCCCAGCTGCCGAAACGGCGCCCGCGCCTGCTGCCGCTACCCCGGCCGCAGACCCGGCCGCTCCGCCTGCAGTCGGCGAAAGCGCCACCACTCCGCCGCCCGCCGCGCCCAGCGCTGCCCCGCGTGCACCCAATGGCCCCGAGCCGGTCGCCGGCACCGATTATCTGGACATCGACGCTGGCCAGCCCTACCAGCAGGCCGCCGGCAAGATCGAAGTGGCCGAAGTCTTCGGCTACGTCTGCCCTGCCTGCAACGCGTTCCAGCCGCTGATCGGGCCGTGGAAGGCCGGTTTGCCGTCGGACGTGCATTTTGTCTATGTGCCGGCCATGTTCGGTGGCACCTGGGATGACTACGGCCGCGCCTTCTATGCCGCCGAAACCCTGGGCGTGCAGGAAAAGACCCACGAAGCCTTGTACAAGGCCATCCACGTCGACCAGACCCTCAAGGGCGAGCGCGGCAAGGATTCGGTGCAGGACATCGCCGCGTTCTATGCCAAGTACGGCGTGGACCAGAAGACCTTCATCGACACCATGAGCAGCTTCGGCGTCTCGGCCAAGACCAACCGCGCCAAGCAGTTCGCCACCCGCAGCAAGATCACCGGCACTCCGTCGCTGATCATCAACGGCAAGTACCTGATCAAGGGCCAGAGCTTCCCGGACATGCTGCGCATTGCCGATCACCTGATCGCGCGCGAACGCGCCACGCTGGCCAAGTGAGTCGCGCGAACGCAACGTCGTGAACGCTTCGGACTCGCGCACCCTGCGGGTGCTGACCGCCAATATCCAGGCCGGTTCCAGCACCCGCCGTTACAGCGACTATGTGACGCGTAGCTGGTCGCACGCGTTGCCGCTGGGCAGCAAGCGCACCAGCCTGGACAGCATCGCCAAGCTGGTCGGCGAACGCGACATCGTCGGCCTGCAGGAGGCAGACCCCGGCAGCCTGCGCTCGGGTTTCACCAACCAGACCCACTATCTGGCCGAGCGCGCCGGTTTCGATTACTGGAGCCACCAACCCAACCGCCGCATGGGCGGGGTGGCCTCCAGCGCCAACGGTTTGTTGAGCAAGCTGGAACCGGTGGAAGTGCAGGACCACGCCCTGCCCGGCCGCATCGGCGGGCGCGGCATCCTGCTGGCGAAATTCGGTGAGGGCCGCGATGGCCTGGCCGTGGCGGTGGCGCATCTGTCGCTGGGCGCCAATTCGCGTATGGCGCAGTTGGCCTTCATCGCCGAACTGTTGTCCGACCATCCCAACGCGATGTTGATGGGCGATTTCAATTGCATGGCCGATCGCCCGGAGATGCAGTCGCTCTATCGCCATACCCGTCTGCAACCGCCCAGTTGCGAGGTGCACACCTTTCCCAGCTGGCGTCCGGACCGGGCGATCGACCACATCCTGGTCAGCGACAGCCTGGTGATCGAACATACCGAAGCCATTCCGGCCGCGTTTTCAGATCACCTGGCGGTGGGCATGGATATCCGCGTGCCAAGGCAACTGCTGCGTTAAGAGCAGCCAACACAACGACTGCGCAGCCGCCAGGCGGGCGCGGCCGGTGCTCGGAATCGGCGCGTGCCGCTCGTACACTCCGGTTCTGAGCACACCGCCCACGCCCACCTAACGACTGCTCGCCACGCTGTGTTGGCCGCTCCAAACAACCGGAAAAGTGACGACGGGTTCGCATTGGCGAACTCGACCGCTGACACCCCCTCGACACCGCCTGTGCGATAACGCAGGCGGTTTTTCGTTGGGAGCACAACACGTGATACGCAGCGTATGAGTGCGTTGCCATGAGTGCGACAGCGCCGCACACCTTGCCGGTACGCACCCTGCGCCCGGTGTTCGTGCTGGCTGCCACGGTCGTGTGCACGTTTGCCTTGCTGGTGTCGTTGTTTCCGCTGGAATCGGGGCGTGTGCTGCTGGATGCGCAGACCTGGGCGTCGCGCAATGTCGGCTGGTATTACCTGCTGGCGATGACGCTGTATCTGGTGTTCGTGCTGGCCACGGCCCTGTCCAGCTACGGCAACATCAAGCTCGGCGCCGATCACGACGAGCCGGAATTCAGTTATCTCTCCTGGGCCGGCATGCTGTTCGCCGCCGGCATCAGCATCACGCTGTTCTTCTTCTGCGTCTCCGAGCCGCTCACGCATTATCTGCAACCGCCCCAGGGCGGTACCGGCAGTGGCGAGGCGTCCGCGAGACAGGCGATGCAGGTGCTGTTCCTGCATTGGGGCCTGCATGGATGGGGAGTGTTCGCACTGGCCGCCATGGCGCTGGCGTATTTCGCCTTCCGCCATAACCTGCCGCTGGCGTTACGCTCGGCGTTGTACCCGCTGATCGGCAAACGCATCAACGGGCCGATCGGCTATACCGTGGATGCGTTGGGCATCGTGGCCACCGTGTTCGGCCTGGGCGCGGACATGGGCTTTGGCGTGCTGCATCTCAACGCCGGCCTGAGTACCTTGATGGACGTGCCGCATACGCACTGGGTGCAGGTGGCGCTGATCGTGGCGATGATGGGCGCGGCCATCGTGGTGGCGGTGTCCGGCGTCGAAAAAGGCGTGCGCTGGATGTCGGACATCAACATGCTGCTGGCCATTGCGCTGCTGTTGTTCATGCTGTTCGCCGGCCCGACGCAGTACCTGCTCAATGCGCTGATGCAAAACCTGGGCGACTACCTGGGCAGCGTGGTCAACAAGAGTTTCGACGTGTATGCCTACGGTGGCCGCGCCGATTGGCTGGGCAACTGGACGGTGTTTTATTGGGCCTGGTGGATCGGCTGGGCGCCGTTCGTCGGGCTGTTCATCGCGCGCATCTCGCGCGGCCGCACCATTCGCGAATTCGTGTTGGGGGTATTGCTGATCCCGCTCGGGTTTACCCTGGCGTGGCTGTCGATCTTCGGCAACAGCGCGCTGGATCAGCTGCTGCATCACGGCCAGGCAGCATGGGCGCAGCAGGCCATCGATGCACCGCAGACGGTGTTGTATTCCCTGCTGCAGAGTTACCCCTGGAGCCGCACGGTGATCACGGTCACGGTGGCGATCAGTTTCGTGTTCTTCGTGACCTCCGCCGATTCCGGCACGGTGGTGTTGTCCACGCTCTCCTCCCACGGCGGCGAACCGCACGACGATGGCCCGCGCTGGCTGCGCGTGTTCTGGGGCGTGCTCACTGCCGTGGTCACGGCAGGCTTGTTGCTGGCCGGCAGCATGGAAGCCCTGAAATCGGCGGTGGTGCTGGCGTCGCTGCCATTCTCTGCAGTGCTGCTGCTGATGGCCTGGGGCCTGTCACGCGCCCTCAGCGAAGAATCGCAGCGCAAACGCGCGCAGCTTTACAGCCCCAGCCCGTTGATCGGGCAATCGCGTCATCACGGCGGCTGGCGCCAGCGGTTGGGCCAGGCGATGCACTTCCCGGCGCGCGATGAGGTGTATCGCTTCATGCACGACCAGGTGCGCCCGGCCATCGAAGCGGTCACCGCACAGCTGCAGGAGGAAGGCTGGAAGGTCAGCAGCCGCATCGACGACGGCGACATGGAAATCAGCGTCGATCATGGCGAACAGCAGGGTTTCCGCTATCAAATCGTGATGCGCGGCTATCTGACCCCGTCGTTTGCCGCGCAGCGCTTCCGCAACCAGCGCTACTACCGCGCCGAGGTCTACCTGTACGAAGGCAGCCAGGACTACGACCTGGTGGGCTACAGCCGCGAACAGATCATCAACGACATCATCGATCAATACGAACGTCACCTGCAGTTTCTGCACCTCACCCGCTGAAGGTGCGTCGCTGCGGCGACCGTCCCACAGGAGGTTTGTCATGCCACGTTTTTCCGACCAGTTGCTGTATATCGGCGGCCGTTATGTTCCCGCTCGCGGCGGCCACACGTTCGAAGTGGTCAACCCCGCCACCGGTGAAGTGCTGGCCAACGTGCACAATGCCGGTGCCGACGATCTGGATGCCGCGGTCGATAGCGCGCAGGCAGGCCAGCGACAATGGGCGGCCCTGACGACGGTGGAGCGCTCGCGCATTTTGCTGCGTGCGGTGGCGTTGCTGCGCGAGCGCAACGATGCGCTGGCGGAATTGGAAACGCTCAACACCGGCAAGCCGCTGAGCGAGACCCGCAGCGTCGATGTGGTCACCGGAGCCGACGTGCTGGAGTATTACGCTGGCGTTGCGCAGGCGCTGCAGGGTGCGCAGGTGCCCTTGCGCGAAGGCAGCTTTTTCTACACGCGCCACGAACCGCTGGGCGTTGTGGGTGCAATCGGCGCGTGGAATTACCCCATCCAGATCGCGCTGTGGAAAGCCGCGCCCGCCCTGGCCGCCGGTAACGCGATGATCTTCAAACCCAGCGAAGTCACCCCGCTCACCGCGCTGAAACTGGCCGAAATCTTTACCGAGGCCGGCCTGCCCGATGGCGTGTTCAATGTGTTGCCCGGCGATGGCGCCAGCGTGGGCACGGCGCTCACCGAGCATCCGCAGATCGAAAAGATCAGCTTCACCGGCGGCACCGCCACCGGCCGCAAGGTGATGGCCAGCGCATCGAGTTCGTCGCTGAAGGAGGTGACCATGGAACTGGGCGGCAAGTCGCCGCTGATCGTCTGCGCCGATGCCGACCTGGACCTGGCGGCCGACATCGCCATGATGGCCAACTTCTACAGCTCCGGGCAGGTGTGCACCAACGGTACCCGCGTGTTCGTGCCGCGCGCCTTGCGTCATGCATTCGAAGCGCGTCTGCTGGCCCGCGTGCAACGGATCCATATCGGCGACCCGCTCGATGAGCGCACCACCTTCGGTCCGCTGGTCAGCGCCGCGCATATGCAGCGCGTGCTGGAGCATATCGAACAGGGCAAGGCCGAAGGCGCACGTCTGCTGTGCGGCGGCGAGCGCCTGCAAGACGGCGCACTGGCGCAGGGCTATTACGTGGCGCCGACCATCTTCAGCGATTGCACCGATGTAATGACCATCGTGCGCGAGGAAATCTTCGGGCCGGTCCTGAGCCTGCTCACCTACGACGACGAAGACGAAGCGGTGACGCGCGCCAACGCCACCACGTATGGGCTGGCTGCAGGCGTGGTCACGCCGGATCTGGCGCGTGCACATCGGCTGATCCATCGCCTGGAAGCGGGCATCTGCTGGGTCAACACCTGGGGCGAATCGCCGGCACCGATGCCGGTGGGCGGCTACAAGCAGTCGGGCGTGGGGCGCGAAAACGGCCTGGCGACCTTGCAGGCCTACACGCGCACCAAATCGGTCCAGATCGAACTGGAACGTTACGCGTCGGTGTTCTGAGGGCAGAGAGCCAGCGCACGCAAGCGTGGTGGCAATAACGCGCCGCTATCGCTCCCCGGGAGCACGCTTGCGTCTGTGCCGTATGCCTTGACCGCCACCGCACCGTTATCGCATCAGGAGAACACCATGCAACGCGAATACGACTACATCATCATCGGCGCCGGCTCGGCAGGCAACGTGCTGGCGGCACGCCTGACCGAAGATCCCGGCGTGACCGTGCTGCTGCTCGAAGCGGGCGGGCCGGATTACCGCCTGGATTTCCGCACGCAGATGCCGGCAGCACTGGCCTTTCCGTTGCAGGGACGTCGCTACAACTGGGCCTATGAAACCGAGCCGGAACCCTACATGGACAACCGGCGCATGGAATGCGGTCGCGGCAAGGGCCTGGGCGGTTCGTCGCTGATCAACGGCATGTGCTACATCCGCGGCAATGCACTGGACTTCGATCATTGGGCCAAGCGCCCCGGCCTGGAGGACTGGAGCTACCGCGATGTCCTGCCGTACTTCCGCAAGGCAGAGACGCGCGACATCGGCGCCAACGATTACCACGGCGGCGACGGCCCGGTGAGCGTGGCAACGCCGAAGAACGACAACAACGTGTTGTTCCATGCCATGGTCGAGGCAGGCGTACAGGCAGGCTACCCGCGTACCGACGATCTCAATGGCTACCAGCAGGAAGGCTTCGGACCGATGGACCGCACGGTGACGCCACGCGGGCGCCGCGCCAGCACCGCGCGCGGTTACCTGGACATGGCCAAGCCGCGCGACGGCCTGCATATCGTCACCCACGCCACCACCGACCGCATTTTGTTTGCAGGCAAGCGTGCCATCGGCGTGCATTACCTGGTGGGCAACAGCAGCGAAGGAATCGATGCGCATGCACGCCGCGAAGTACTGGTGTGCGCGGGTGCGATCGCCTCGCCGCAGCTGCTGCAACGCTCCGGCGTAGGCGCACCCGATCTGCTGCGCGCACTGGATGTGCAACTGGTGCACGACCTGCCCGGCGTCGGCCAGAACCTGCAGGACCACCTGGAGGTGTATATCCAGTACGCATGCACCAAGCCGGTGTCCTTGTATCCGGCATTGCAGTGGTGGAACCAGCCTGCGATCGGCGCGGAATGGTTATTCGCCGGTACCGGCACCGGCGCCAGCAATCAGTTCGAAGCCGGCGGCTTCATCCGCACGCGCGAGGAATTCGACTGGCCCAACATCCAGTACCACTTCCTTCCGGTGGCCATCAATTACAACGGCAGCAATGCCGTCAAGGAGCACGGCTTCCAAGCGCACGTCGGCTCGATGCGCACACCCAGCCGCGGGCGTGTGCACGCCAAATCGCGCGACCCGCGCCAGCATCCTTCGATCCTGTTCAACTACCAATCCACCGACCAGGACTGGCAGGAATTCCGCGACGCGATCCGCATCACCCGCGAGATCATCGCGCAACCGGCGCTAGACCCCTACCGCGGCCGCGAGATCAGCCCCAGTGCGGACTGCAAGACCGATGCGGAGCTGGACGCATTCGTCCGCTCTCGCGCTGAAACCGCCTATCACCCCTCCTGCTCCTGCGCGATGGGCACCGACGACATGGCGGTGGTGGACGGCCAGGGCCGCGTGCACGGCATGGAGGGCCTGCGCGTGATCGATGCCTCGATCATGCCGCGCATCATCACCGGCAACCTCAACGCCACCACCATCATGATTGCCGAGAAAATCGCCGACCGCATGCGCGGTCGCCCCCCATTGCCGCGCAGCACCGCCGATTACTACATCGCTGGCGATGCACCTGTGCGCGGGTGACCTTTTCTCCGGGTCGAGCGTGCGGTGCCCTAACCCTTCTTGCATGTACCGTGAACCCTTCCATGAGCGCGTTGGCGGCGTCCTCGCCGCCGGTGGTCCCGCAAGCAGCCGGGAAAACGCACAGACAGGCGCATGATTGCTCGGGCATCATGCGCTGATGAAGATCTATCTCGTTGGCGGCGCAGTCCGCGATGCATTGCTTGAGCAGCCGGCTGGCGACCGCGACTGGGTGGTGGTTGGCGCCGATCAGGCGCAGATGGAAGCGCAGGGGTTCAAGCCGGTCGGCAAGGATTTCCCGGTGTTCCTGCACCCGCGCAGTGGCGAGGAATACGCACTGGCGCGTACCGAGCGCAAATCCGGCCGCGGATATCGCGGCTTCGTGGTGGACGCCGACCCATCGGTGACCCTGGAAGAAGACCTGCTACGCCGCGACTTCACCATCAACGCGATCGCGCGCGATGAGGAGACGGGTGAATTGTTCGACCCGTACAACGGTGCGCGTGATCTGCAGGCGCGCGTCTTACGGCATGTCGGTCCGGCGTTTGTCGAAGATCCTGTGCGCGTGTTGCGTGCCGCACGCTTCATGGCGCGGCTGGCACCGCTGGGCTTCACGCTCGCTGCCGACACTGCGGCTTTGATGCGGGAGATGGCCGCCAGCGGCGAACTCGATAGCCTGGTGCCGGAGCGCGTGTGGCAGGAGCTGCGGCGCGCATTGAGCTGCGCGCAGCCCTCGGCGTTCCTGCGCACGCTGCACGATGCCGATGCGCTGCGGGTCATCCTGCCGGAAGTCGATGCGCTGTACGGCGTGCCGCAGCGCGCCGAATTCCATCCGGAGGTCGACACGGGCATTCACCAGGAAATGGTCAGCGATATGGCGGCACGTCTCGCGCCCGGCGATGCGCTGGTGGGCTTTGCCGCACTGACCCACGATCTGGGCAAGGCACTCACACCACCTGAGGAATGGCCGCGCCACGTCATGCACGAACAACGCGGCGTGGCGCCATTGCAGGCGCTGTGCGAGCGGCTCAAGGTGCCGCAGGACTTTCGGCAACTTGCCATCATCGCCTGCCGCGAACACTTGAACGTGCATCGCCTGGCCGAGCTGCGCGACCGCACCCTGCACGAGCTGCTAGTGCGCTGCGATGCGTTTCGCCGCCCGGAGCGTATCGCGCAGCTGGCACTGGTCTGCGAAGCCGACAAGCGTGGCCGTCTGGGCAGTGAAGAAGCCGCGTACCCGCAGGGCGAAGCACTCAAACGGCTACATGCCGCCGCACTGGCGATCAATGCGCGGGATCTGGCGGCCGAAGGTCTGCAAGGGCCGCAGATCGGCGAGGCACTGACAAAGGCGCGCATTGCCGCGATTGCGGCAGCGCGACGGATCGGTGCATAGCTGCATGTCGCGCACCTGGGTCCAGGTGCGACGCGATGTGGGGACGCCAGGAAGGACACAATTGCAGCACCCCATGGACCGAAACCTGCCCATTCGATGTCAGTGATGTATTGGAGATCTGATTTACGCCGTTAAGAGCAGCTAACAAAACTACCGCGCAACCGCCAGGCGGGCGCGGCCGGTGCTCGAATCCTCATGTACCACTCGTACACTGCGGTTCCTGTGCGCCGTCCGCACCCACCTGACGACTGCTCGCGACATTTTGTTAGCCGCTCTAAACCAAGGCGGCTGCATACGAGCAGCCGCCCCGGCCGGGCATCACAGCTTGAAATTCAGGCTCAACATGAAAGAGCGACCGTTCTTGTAGATGTAGTACGGCTGGTTCTTGTTGCCGATGTAGCTGAAATAGGTTTCATCCAGCAGGTTGGTGGCTTCCAGCGCCACGCGCAGTCGCTCGGTGGCCTGGTAGCCGAATGATGCATCTACCTGCGTAAACGCGTCGGTCATCTGCTGCCCGTTGAGCCGGCCAATCTGGGTGAAGTATTCCGAGCGCCAGCCCAGATTCACCCGCGCACTCCACTTGCCTTGCTCGTAGTACGGGCTGATGTTGTAGGCATTGCGCGAGTTGTACGGCAGGCTGTAGTCGCCGTCGGTGTTGGAATCGGAATAGGTGTAGTTGGCCACCACGCCGAAGCCATTGCCGAAATTGTGCTGCAGATTGAGCGCCACACCCCGCACCGTGGCATCGCCGGCGTTGGTGGGCACGGATGTCTGGTAGGTGCTTGAGCCGCCGGTAGCGTTGTTGAAGAACACACGGTCCTGCACGGTGGTGAGGATGTAGTTGGAGATGTCGCGCGAGAAGAATTCGCCACTGAGCAAGCTGCTGTCGGAAAAATACCACTCCAGCGATGCACCGAGGTTGGTCGACTCGTATGGACTCAGTCCTGGGTTCCCCGTCGAGGCCGTCAACGTGGTGTCATCGGTAGCCACGTACGGCGTCATGTTGGTGTAGCGCGGCCGCGCGATCACTTTGGAGGCGGCAAACCGCAGCATCAGGTCGTCGCGCAGGTCGTAGGCAATGTTGAACGAAGGCAGCCATTTGCCGTAGCTGCTGAGAAAGTTGACCGGTGTGTAGCCGCCACCCGGCGCATAGCTGTAGCCATCGGTGGAATCGCGTGAGTGCACATAGCGCACGCCGATGTTGCCGCGATACCGCTCGCCGGAGAAATTGCCTTGCAGGAACCACGCACGGTTCTGCTCCTGGATGCTGTAGTTGCCCGCATAGCTGATGGGCAACCCATCATTGCCTTCCAATCCGCCGATATACCGACCGATCGCACCGCTGTTGATGGTCGACCAGCGTTGCATGTCGGTGCTGGTCGACAGCCCGTCCAGATAGCCCGACGGTGTGGTACCCGGCGAGAATGCCGCCAGCGTGCTGCCATCGTTCGGGGTCCAGGTACGGCTATAGGACGATTGCCCGGTGGCGTGATTGGTGAGCTTGATGCCGGTGAGGATTTGGGTGAATGGCCCCCACTCCACCGCATGATCAAAATCCAGCTGCAGATAGCGCTCCTTGTCGTACTGCGGGCTGTGACTGGCCGAGGCGTTGTTGAGCTGCATCGCCGCCGCATTGGTGGGGTCGATGCTGTAGTCCATCGCGGTCCGGCGCCCGTCGATGGCGTAGCTGTAGCCAGCCAGATTGCGGAACTGGATGCCGTAGATGCGCTCGGCGCCGCCTTGCGAACTGGTATAGCCCACCTGGCTGGAGGCGTTCCAACCATCGCCATGCCAATCGGTGCGCAGGTGGATGCTACCGGTACTGACCTGGCTATTGCGCAGATAGCCGTCGAGATAGGTGTTGGACTGATCCCCGAACGTACCCGAAGTGGCGATACCGTTTTCGAAGCCCAAGGCCTGCGCATCGCCCGGCGTCGAGCCCCAGTAGCCGTAGCGGCTCTGGTTGTAGTTGTCGAAGCTTTCCTTGACGTACAAACCGGTCAGATTGAGCTCGAAATCGCTGTCCGGCTTCCATTGCAGCGCCGCGCTGACACCGTCGCGCTTGCGCGTCTGCTGGAACAACGCCGTGTTGATCGACGTCGGAAACACGCCGGTGTTGTTGCCGACCACACCGGGCGGAAACCCGGCGCCCTGCACATTGTCGTAGCCGAAAATTTCCACGCCGTCGCGGCGCAGAACGCGCTGCGAATGCATCACCGAGGCAAGCACGCCCAACGTTTGGTCCTGATTCTTCCAGCTATACAGCGCCGATGCGTTCGGCTTGCCTTCGTCGGAACGATCGTTGTAGCCATAACTCACGGTGCCGGTGAGCGTATTGCGATCCAGATCGAGCGGTTTGCGCGTATGCACGATCACGGTGCCGCCGATGGAGCCCTCGTCGATGCGCGCTTCGGGCGTCTTATAGACCTCCATCAGGCCGACCACTTCCGGCGCCAGCGTGCTGTAGTTGAACGAGCGGCTGTCCGGGTCGTTGGGGTCGCCGCCCCAGCTGGTCGACGCAATGGTCTGGCCATTGAGCAGCACGCGATTGAGCGCCGGGTCGGTTCCCAGGATGCTGACCTTTTCGCCCTCGCCGAACTGCCTGTCCACGGTGATGCCGGACAACCGCGACAGCGATTCGGCAACATTGGTATCGGGAAACTTGCCGATATCCTCGGCGCTGATCGCATCGACGATCGCATCGGCGTTGCGTTTGACGTTGAGCGCCTTGCCCAGGCTGGCCTGGTAACCCACCACCTTGATTTTGTCCAGGGTGGAGACCGAGGGGCTGGTTTGTGGTGGTGTCTGTTGTTGCGCGGGTGCGGGCTGCACCTGCGCAAATGCGGGAAGGCTTGCGACGCAGGCCAGGCTGGCGCCACCCATTAGCAGGCGCCTGACAGCGGCACTTAATGATGAGCGGCGCAGTGGGTTGACGAACGCAGATACCGGAACGCAAGGGGATGACGCGAACAGACGGGAAAACAGCATTGCGTGGACCTCATCACTGATGTCGGATGGCAACCGCCTGGTTGCACAACGGCGCGCGACGCGCGTGCCATGCCCGTGATCCGTCCCCTGTGCCGGATACGAACAACTGCCCGCATTGCATGACCACATGCGGGTAAACGCCGGACCGCTGGAACAACGGCCGGTTGTCGTCTTCTCAAACGTGGAGCAGACGTTTCTTCGCTGAGAACGTTACCTGCGAAGGTGCCTTCGGTGGGTTGCAGTGTCAACCCGCTGCTGCATACGTCTGTTTTTATGCGCTAAACACCGGCTTCCCTGCAGATATCGGGATGATGGCGTGATCGCTGTCTCACTGCCCTCGGCGTCGATGCAGACCAGTGCGCCTTACGGCCTGTTCGCACAAGGCCGCACCACCCAAATGTTGCGACGCAAAGCGTCTGCGCACGCGAACGGAGACGATGAGAAAACTTGCGCAGCATGGAACGCTGCGCTGTCGTCGGAAAGCCGATCGCCAGCTGCACGCGTGTCGGGTCAGACGACAGCCTGCCCACCGTAGGACTGGTTTCATCGCTGCCGCGGGCGTGCACGGTGCCAGCGTCCGGCGCAGTTCCCTTAGCCGGGCAACAGCACTTGCACCTCATGTGCTGGCGGCAACGAGCGCGTTTGTCAGGCGAGCAAGGCGAAGCATGCGGCATGCGCCGATTCAATGCGCATTGGCCGCTGCACGCCCCTGCATTTCAAGGATCAAACACAACACGCGCGCCGCATCACGCAATGCGGCGCGCACGATGCGTAGATTGACCAAGTCGTGTTGTCAGCGGCACCTAATCGCGCTGCCCAGCCACCCACGTGCTCAACACCTGCACATCGTCATCCACCAGTACCAGGTCGGCTTGGTAGCCAGGTGCGATGCGTCCCAGGCGTTCGCCCAGGCCAATGCATTGCGCGGGATAGGTGGAAGCCATGCGCGCAGCTTCGGCCAGGTCCACACCCAGCCAGCGCACGCTGTTGCGCACCGCTGTGGCCATGTCCAATGCAGAGCCGGCGAGCGCGCCGTCGGCGTTGCGTACCACGCCGTCCACGGCGGTGATGGTTTCGCTGTAGAGATCGAAGCTGGCGCTGTCGCTGCCGACCATCGGCATGGCGTCGGTGACCAGCAGCAATTTACCGCGTGGCTTGGCCGCCAGCGCCACGCGCAGGCTGGCCGGATGCACGTGCACGCCGTCGACGATGACACCGCACCACACGTTGGGGTCTTCCAGCGCTGCGCCGACTGCATTGGGTTCGCGGCCAGCCAGCTGGGACATCGCGTTGTACACGTGCGTGAAGCCGCTGACGCCGGCGGCAATGCCCTCGCACGCCTGCTCGTAGGTGGCCGCAGTGTGGCCGGCGAACACGATCGCGCCACCGGCAACGAAGGCACGGATATCGTCCAGCGGCACGCGCTCGGGTGCGAGCGTGATCAGGGTGACGCCGTTGTCCAATGAGGTATCGACGGCAATCTCGTGCGCGTCCGGCACGCGGAATTTGCCTGCGTCGTGCGTGCCCTTGCGCGCAGGACTCAGGTACGGGCCCTCCAGATGGATGCCGAGCACTCCGGGCACGCCTTGTGCGATGGCCTGGCGCGTGGCATCGATCGCCTCGGCCATTACCTGCGCGGTATCGCTGATCAAGGTCGGCAGCATGCCGGTGGTACCGAAGCGGCGATGTGCGGCCGCAATGGTGGCCAGCGCCTGCGGGTCGCGTGCGTTGTTGAACAACACGCCGCCGCCGCCGTTGACCTGGATGTCGATAAAGCCCGGCAACAAGGTGGCGCCGCCCAGATCCACGCGCGTGTGCGCCTGCGCAACGCGCGCATCGTCGGCCGGCACGATCGCCTGGATCTGCGTGCCAGCCAGTACCACGACCAGGCCGTCCTGCAATCCGTTGTCGGTGAGCACGCGTGCATTGCACAGTGCCTGAGTCGCGAGAGCGTGCATGATCAGACGGTTTCCGTGACCTTGTTCAGATGCGGCGGAAGATCGGGATTGTTGCCGCGCTGCAGCGCCAGCGCATTGATCGCGCGATAGAAGCTCTGCACGGTCAGCAGCGGCGCGCAAGCCGGGTGCGCGGCCTCTGCCAGCGGCAGATCGCCACCGGGCGCGGCCAGCCACACCTGCGCGCCACGCGCGCGGAATTCTTCGGCCAGTGCGCGGGTGCCGGCACCGGTTTCGTCGGGCTGTGCGAAGACCAGCACCGGGAAGCCCGGCCCCACCAGGGCCATCGGCCCGTGCTTGACCTCGGCCGAACTGTAGGCTTCGGCGTGCAGGCCGCAGGTTTCCTTGAACTTCAATGCTGCTTCCTGCGCTGCGCCCAGGCCCAGGCCGCGGCCGAGCACGAACAGGTTGTGCGCAGGCACCAGGCCGGCGGTGAGCGCCGACCAATTGGCCTGCCACGCGCTGCGCAACTGTTGCGGCAATGCGTCGAGCGCGGCAAGCAGGGCCGGGTCGTTTTTCCACACCGCGCCCAGATGCAGGACCGCGGCCAGCGAGGCAAGATAACTCTTGGTGGCGGCCACACTCTTTTCCGGGCCTGCGCCCAGCGGAATCACCACCTCTGCCAGTTGCGCCAGCGGCGAATCTTCCACGTTGACCAGTGCGACCACGCGCGCGCCGGCCGCCTTGGCCGCTTCGGCATTGCGCAGCAGGTCCGGGCTCTTGCCCGATTGCGAAATCACGATGTACAGCGCGCCACGCAGCTGCAGCGGCGCTGCATAGACCGAGCCCACCGATGGCGACGCAGATGCGGTGACGATGCCGAGCTGGGTTTCGAACAGGTACTTGGCATAGGTGGCCGCATGATCGGAGCTACCGCGCGCGCAGGTCACCACGAACGGCGGCGGCGTCTGGCGCAGCGACTGCGCGAGCGCGGCGATGGTGTCGGCATTACGCGCGAACTGTGCAGCCACCACATCGGCGGTCTGCGCCGCTTCGCGGAACATCAAGGTCTCGGTTTCGGAGGGAAGGCTCATCGTGGCTCAGGCAGATTCAGGAGGAAGGGGTTTGCCGGTGGACGCGGGCGCCGGCGCGGTGGAGCCGCGCACCACCAACTGCGGCACGAAACCACGGCTCTGCAATTGCGCCGGTTGGTCGTCGTAGGCGTCGCTGCGCAGCTGGCTGATCAACAAGCGTGCGGCGTGCCGCGCGATGTCATCGGTGGCCTGTTTGGCGGTGGTCAATGCCGGCCACGACTGGCGCGAGAACGGGCTGTCTTCGAAACCGGCGATCGACAATTGATACGGCACGTTCATGCCGGTGGACTTGGCTGCGGCCAGCACGCCTGCAGCGATCTCGTCGTTACTGCCGAAAATGGCGGTGGGCGGTTCGCGCAGCGACAACAGCCGGCGTGCGCCGCGGAAGCCATCGTCGAAGGTGTAGTCGCCGGGAATCACCAGGTGCTTGTCCAGGCTGATGCCGTAATCCTTCAATGCCGCTTCATAGCCGGCGTAACGCTCGCCGCTGGAGCGATGTTGCGGGCCGCCCCACAGGAAGCCGATGCGTTGATGGCCGAGCTGGATCAGGTGCTCGGTGATTTCATAGGCGGCATCGCGGTCGTCGATGTACACGCACGGGCCGTCGCCGGGGTCGTCGGTGGAGGCGATGATGCGCACGCTCTTGATGCCGCGCGCGGCCAGACCGGCCAGCAATTCCGGGCGTTCGGACATCGGCGCGGTCAACACCACCCCGGCCAGGCGCGAGCGCTGCACCCATTCGGCCAGTTCTTCGGCCAGCAACGGCGAGGTGGAATCGCAGGGATGGATCTGCAGGCCAAAGCCGGTTTCCCGGCACGCGGCCAGCACGCCGTTCTGGATGCCGATGATGTGGTACGGGTTGGGGTTGTCGTACACCAGGCCGATCACGAACGGCGTGCCGCTGCGCAGATTGCGCGCGGACGGGTCGGGTTCGTAATCCAGGTCGGCGATGGCGCGCAGCACGCGCGCGCGCGTGGCCTGCATCACCGACGGCTCGTTGTTGATCACCCGCGACACGGTCTTCAACGAGACCTTGGCGCGTTCGGCGACATCTTTGATGGTGGGCCTGCGCATGGAGGTACCTTGTCCGTCGGAACGCATCATGCCGCCGCGATCACTTGGCCTGGGCCGGCAGGCCCACGCGATGACCGCGCAGCGAATAGAACAGAATGTACAGATAGCACGGCACCATCAGCGCAGCGAACACGACCTGGAAGTCGTAATGCTGCTTGAGGATGGCGAACAGCTGCGGAATGATCGCGCCGCCGGCGATGCCCATCACCAGCAGTGCCGAGCCGATTTCGGTGAACCGGCCCAGTCCGCGAATGGCCAGCGGAAAGATCGCCGGCCACATCATGGCGTTGGCAAAGCCAAGCGCGGCGACGAAGCCCACCGACACGTAGTTGTGGGTGAACAAGGCACCGAGCGAGAACAGCACGCCCAGCACCGCCGACACGCTCAGGTAACGCGCCTGCGAGATCACGCGCGGAATCAGTACCAGGCCGGCGATGTAGCCCAGCAACATCGCGCCCAATGTGTAGGAGGTGAAGATCTTGGTGCTGTCCAACGGGAGATTGAAGCCGTGCCCGTAGGTGCCGATGGCATCGCCGGCCATCACTTCCACGCCCACATAGACGAACAGGCACAGCACGCCCAGCCACAGGTGCGGGAACTGGAAGATGCTGGATTTCTGCACGCCACCGGTCGCGCCCGGCGTGGCGTTGGCCTCGGAGGGCTTGAGCTCGGGCAATGGCGAGAACAGCACGCCGATGGCCAGCAGCAGCAGGACGCCGGACATCACCAGATATGGCGCGTGAATCTTGGCGGCGAAGGCGGTGAGCAAGGCTTCCTTGGTCGCCGCATCGGCGCTGGCCACCTGAGCGGACAGGTCGCCGATACCGTGCAGCACCAGCGAGCCGATCAGGATCGGCGCCAGGATGCCGGCGATCTTGTTGCAGATGCCCATCAAGGCAATGCGGCGCGCGGCACTTTCGATCGGCCCGAGAATGCTGATGTACGGGTTGATCGCCGTCTGCAGCAAGGCCAGGCCGCTGCCGATGACAAACAAGCCGCCGAGTGCGCCCGGATACCAGCGCTGGGTGGCGAACTGGCCAAAGCCTGCTGCGCCCACGGCCATCACCACCAGGCTCAGCGCCAGGCCTTTCTTCATGCCGGTGCGCTTGAGAATCCACGACGAGGGCAGCGCCAGGAAGAAGTACGACAGGTAGAACACCATCAGCACCAGGAACGCATTGACCTCGTTGAGGTCGAACGCCAGCCGCACGAAGGTGATCAGCGGCCCGTTGATCCAGGTGAAAAAGCCGATGATGAAAAACAGCACGCCGACGATGGCGATCGAGACAACGGGATTTGCGGGCCTGGCAGTAGTCATGGATCGGCTGGCTCTGAAGTTGTCGTGGGGGAGGCCGTTGGCGTCAGCGGCGCAGTTCGGCGACGAAATCGTAGAAATCGTTATGGCAATAGGTGTCGGTCAATTCGATCGCGCTGCCGTCGCGGGCGTAGCCCACGCGCACCACGTGCAGGATCGCCTCGCCGGTTTTCATGCGCAGATGCTCGGCCAGCCGCGCGGGCAGATTGATGGCGCGGAAGTACTGCAGCGCGCGCACCACCGGCGTGCCCTGGGCATCGAGATAGCTGTAGAGCGAATCGCCGATCTGCTGCGGGTCGGTGACGATGCGCTGCGGCAACACCGCGTGCTCATAGGCCATCACGCGGTCGTCGGCGCTGCGCAGACGCGTCAGCGAGGCCACCGCCGCATCCGGCGACAAGCCCAGCCGCAGGATTTCTTCGCCATGCGCCGGGCGCAGCCGCCGTTCCAGCCAGCGCGTCCCGGGTTCATAGCCCTTGATGCGCAGCGTCTCGCTGAAACTGGTCAGGCCGCTGAGCTGATGCTGGATCTGGGTGGTGACAAAGGTGCCGGCGCCCTGCCGGCGCGAGACCAGGCCTTGTTCGACCAGCACATCCACCGCCTGGCGCAGGGTTACCCGCGAGATCTGCAGGCGTTCGCACAGCTGGCGCTCGGCCGGCAGCGCCTCGCCGGCCTTCCACTGCCCGCCACGGATGGCGTCGCTGAGCTTGGCGGCCAATTGCAGATACAGCGGCGTCGGCGCGGAAGCCTCCAGCGCCAGCGCGTCCATCCTGGGGTCGTCGTCCGTCCTGGCATTGGTTCTCGGTTTGGCCACTGCCTGTCCTCCGGACCGACTTGGATTTGTTAGGTCCAATATAGTACCAATTTGCCCCGCGCGCATCAGACCGCGTGCAATCGCGAAAGCGCCGGATCGGCGACGCATCCGGCCGCGGCAGACCGGCTGCACTCCTTCGGCCGCCAAAGTGCAGGCGTGCCGGAGCTGCTATGCAGGTTGCGTGCGCGCTGACGAATGCCGTAACCACTCGCCACCGCGCCATGACGACAGGTTTGTCGACGGATGCCCCGGCGTGTCGCTTAATCGGCCGCGATGGATGCGCCAGCGGCGCCGCGCGCAGGCGCATGGTGCATAAAACCGGCGCTATGGCGCGCAGCCAGTCACATCGCCACTAGCGCAATTGACCGTGGTCGTTGCGCACCATCCCGCGCTCCGGCGTGGCGGCGAAGCCCAGCAATTGCAGGCCGACGCCCAACACCGCGTCCTGCGCCGGATCGACACGCGACTGCAGCTGCCAGCGTCCGTCGGGCCACAGTTGCAGCTGTGCTTCGGCCTGTACGCCGGCGGGCAATGCGGTGTCGGGCAGCAAGGTCAGCACGGCGGTGTGATCCACGCACGCCGGCTGCCCGGACAAGCGCAGCGGCGGCAGACCGGGCAGCTCGCCCGCGCCGCTTGCCAGCACTTGCAGGCTGACCCGCCCATGCGCCTGCACGCAACCGGTGGCATCGAAGAGCAGATCCACCTGCTGCAGCTGCAACGCCAGATCGATCAGCGCCACGCCACCGGGCTGGCGCACCAGCAGTTGGCCCTGTGCATTGCGTATGCCGCGTTGCGCGCCATCCACCAACCGCAGGTGCAGCTGTGTGGACTGCAACTGCACCTGGCGTTCGCCACGCACCAGCGACCAGAGCCGCGGCCGCACCGCCACATCGCCGAAGGCGATGCCTTGCCATTGCACCTGCCGCAACGTGCCGGCCCAGATCGGGCCCTCCACATCCAGCACCGAGAACGGCAGTCCCTCGCGCGGCAGCACCAGGCGCAACGGGACAAATGCCAGCAGCGCGACCCCCACCATCGACACCAAGAGCAAGGCCCAGCGCATGCGTGTCACGGTTCCGATTCCGCAAACCCGCAGCGTACGCGGAGTTGGCCCTGCTCGCGTGCCACGTGCAGTTGGGTCGGCGCCAGGCCGTGCGCCTGTCGCAACCGCTTAAGCCAGCCGAACAGCGTGGCGGCACTGACGGCCTCGATCTGCACCTCCACCCCGCCTGCGGCGCTGCGCTGTTGGGAGGTGATGTTGACGCCGGCATCGCGTGCGCTGCTTGCGATGATCTTGGCCAAGGCCGCTGGTCCCGGTGCGGCGGTGTGTCTGGTCGATGCCGCCTGTGCAGATGCATCGAGCACCAGCTGCGCAGCGTCGGCATAGCGCGCCCAAGCCCGGTCATGCCAGTGCCGCAATGGCATATAAAGCGCATACCAGCCCACGAATGCCGCCAGTGCGGCGCACATCACACCCAGCATGCGCCGCTCACGCGGCGCCCGTGTCTGCCACCAGTACGTGCCGCGTTGCACAGATGTCTTCATCGCAATGGCTCCAGCGCCAACGGTGTCCGCATGCGACCGTCTTCGACCTGGCTGCTGCCGGGATCCACGTGCCAGCCGGCATCCGCAAGCCGCGCCGAGAGCTGCTGCAGGCTGGCGTCATCGGTGTGCAGCAAGGTCGCGCGCAACGGCTGTGCGGCGTTGTAGTCCAGCTGATCCAGTTCTGCCGCTGGAAGGGTATCGACTGCGCCGAACAAGGTGCTCAGTTGCACCGCCAGGCGATCGGTCGCCGTGCCGGCCTGCCGACGCGCCTGCAATGCGGCCGGCACCGCCGCTGCATCGCGCACACCCAACTGCGTGGCGGCGCAGGCCTGCAGGACACGCGCACCGATCTCGTAGCGCAAGGTCTGCGCCAGCAACAGCACCCCTGGCGATAGCAGCAGCAATGCGGCCAACACCGCCAGACGGCGCGGAGCGCGCCGTTGCTCAGCAGCGGCCTTGTTCGCGAACGGGTGCTGCAGGAGATCGATCGGCACGTGGGCAGCATTGCGCGCAAAGCAGGCAATGGACTGCGTCGGGTCGGGCACCGGCGGCACGGCCGGCACACGATCGCCCAACAGCAGACGCGCCGCCTCTGGCTCCAGGCTGCAGGCCAGCTGTGCGCCGCGGATCAGCCATCGGCCGTCCCAGTGCATCACCGCGACCGTCGCATCGGCACCGGGCTCCAGCAGCAGGCAATCCGGCACCACCGCATCGGGAACGAAGCCCAGTTGCGTTGCGCGCGCCAGCCAGTGCTGCATCACCACGCTGTCCACTGCGGCGACCAGGCGCGTGCCATCGGCCTCAGCGCCAGCGGCGATCACCACATGCAAGGCCTGCGCGTCGACAGCCAGATGCTCGGCCAATTGCAGGCGCGCAGCGGCCCGCGATTGCGCAATGCTGCGGCCAGGCAAACTCAACCAGCGCAGATGGACATCCACACCCGGCACCACCAGGAGGTTGCGCGTGGATGGCCCAGGCGGCGTGGCGGCCTGACCCATCGATTGCACTTGCCCCTGCGCATCCACACGCACTGCAGTGGCTTGGGCGGCGGCATCGGCTGGCAGCAACAACAACGTGGTGGTCATTGGTCAGAACTCCATTGGCGCGCGACCAGTCGGACCCGGCCGGCCGTTTCCTGTTGTAGCAACGCTTCCAGCATGACCTGCGCGCCGGCATGGTCGACCTGGCTGTAGAGAGAGAAGTAGCGGGTGCGTAGTTCGAGCTGTTCCAATACCGCATTGGACAGCTCGGCCTGCATCAGCGCCGGCTGGCTGAGAAACATCCTGACATCGCGCCATCCTCCAGCCGGCCGTGCAGCGATAACGCGTCGCGCGGCCGGCAGCTCCAGCGCTCCTCCGGTCAACGCCACCAGCACCGGTGCATCGTCCAGGCGCAGCGTATTGATATTGATCGGCGACAAGCGCCCCTCCGGCAATGCGCAGAGATACGGCTGCAGTTGCGCGATCAATTGCGGCGTGTAACCGGCGATGGCGCGCAGTTCGCTGACGCCTGCCAGCAAGGTTGCACCGGTACGCCGCGGCACGGCGACCTGCAGGTAGCGGTCGTCTTCGGCGCCGTGCACGCCCGGCTGTGTGTCGGAGTCGATCCAGTCCACCAACGCGTCGGTCAGCGCATGTGCCTGTTGCGGGGCGATGCCCAACACCTCGAGCAATGCGCGATATTGGCGTGCTCCCTCATCGCTACGCTGCCATTGTTCGGGCGCACCAACGACCACGCTGTTGAGATTGAAGCAGCCGCCGCGATCGCGCAGGCGCACGCTCACCGCACCGTCGTCCAGCGGAAAGCGGACCGGCTGGTTGTTCCAGCCGCCGTCCAGCGTGGTGCGCAGCGGATCCCGCTGGGACAGCGCCTGCAAGTGCTGCCACGCAACGGCCTCGCTGCCCAGGGCGTACCACTGCGCCTGCGTCATCGCCTGGCCATTGCCGCTGCGGCGCAGACCAAAGCGCAGGTCTTCCAGCACGGCCGCCATCAGCAAGGTCATCACGGCAACCAGCAGCAATACCGTGAGCAAGGCCACGCCGCGTTGCCTGGCAGGTACGTGCAGTGCCATCACGTGCGCCCTTCCGGCAACAGGAACAGTTGGCGCACGCGCCCCCAGTGCTCCAGGTCCAGCTCCAGTGCGACCGCGTCAGGCAATGCTTCAAGCCCGCCGCTCCAGCCATCGCTCCACTGCGCCCGGTAATGGAATGCCACCGCCACCGAACGAACGCCGCGCAACAGTACCTGCGGCGTGCCAGCTGCCGCGCCGTCGAGCGCAGAGCGTGCGCTGCGCTCCAGCCGCCCATCCACGACGCGGTACTCCACGTATTGCAGCGACGCACGCGGTGCCTGGTCCGGATTGCTCCAGCCACGTCGCACAAACCCGAACAAGGGCCCGTACGTTCCGGGCGCACTGGCGACAAATGCACGGCGTGCGGCGCTGCCCTCGCTGTTGCGGGTGCGGCGCACGGCCGCCTGCTGCAGGTCGCTGCGCAGCAGGCCATGGGCCAGTTGAAAGTCGCGAATCTGTTGCAGCCGCGCGCGCACGGCATCGCGCTGGTCGATGCTCTGCCGCATCACCACCACCGCAGCCGCGGCCACCAACGCGAACACCGCCAGGGCCACCAGCAATTCGATCAAGGTGAAGCCACGCGTGCGTTGCTTGCCGATCATTCGGCGCTCCGCAAGACATTCAGACCGGCAACTTCCTGCGCCTGGCCTGCGGGGCGCACGCGCACCTCGATTTGCACCAAACCTGCCGCGCCGGCCGGCCTCGACTGGCGCTGCCACTCCCAGCTGCGCCCGCCGAGCACCACCTGCCCATTCGCCGGCGCGCGGATCGCGGCAGCTGGCGCCAGCGTCGCCTCAATCGCCTGATTTTCCGCCACCACCGCGGCCAACGCGTGCTCCTCCAGCACCACGGCGGTGCGGGTACTCTCGCTGGAAAGGTTCAATAGGCCGACCACCGCTATGCCGAAGATCGCCAGCGCGACGATCAATTCGAGCAGCGAAAATCCACTTGATGCGCGTGCATTAGCGAGATGGCGCATCGACCTGCACCACGCCTGCGGCATCTACCACGATCTGCATCTGTTGCCGGCCATCGCCCAACGCGATGCGCTGCGGTGTGGCCGCACCGGTGGGGTCGAAGCGCACACTTATGTGTCTGCTGTCGGCAGGCAGCTGCGCCTGGATGTCCTGCGGCCAGCGGACCGCGGCAAATGGCGCTAAATCCAAGGCAACCCACTGCTGCTGTGCCTGACGACGGAAACCATAGCCGCCGGCATCAATGCTGACCTCCACCATGCGCAAACTCATGATCGCCTCGTCGCGTGCATGCATCAGCGCGCTGGCCAGGGTGTCGGCATGATCGTGCAGATCGCGCCGCGTATCCGGCAAGGTCATCACCGCCAACGTGCTGGCCAGCGCGGCAATGACCAACACGGCAAGCACCTCGAGCAAGGTGAAGCCACGCGCGCATCGGTTCGCCACGCGCATCGGCATGCGCGATGAACACCGCCTTGGAGGGCCCAGCATTGCAGACACGGCCGTCACTCAGCGCCAGTTGCCGATATCGGCATTGTCGGCATCGCCACCTTCGGTACCGTCTGCGCCAAACGAGTACACGTCAAAGCCGCCATGGCGGCCGGGGCGCCGGTATTGGTATGCATGGCCCCATGGGTCCTCCGGCAACCGGCGGATGTAACCGCCCTGCCGATAGCGCTCCGGCCGCGTCAATCCGACCGGCGGGTTGAGCAAGGCTTGCAGCCCTTGTTCGGTGCTTGGGTAGCTGAGATTGTCCAGGCGATAGGTTTCCAGCGCCTGCTCCAATACCGCCACGTCGGCGCGGGCTTTTTCCACCATCGCGCGATCCTGGCTGGGCATCACATTGATCATCACCACCGTGGCGAGCAGGCCGATGATGACGATGACCACCATCAGTTCGACCAGGGTGAAACCACGGCTGCGTCGATGTGCCGTCAGCGAGCCAAGGCGTGCACGAGGGTGGATGGACTGCATGACGATCTCCATGGATAAGCGGACGCGCTCAACCAAGCGCGAGGGTGTTGAATTGCAGGATGGGCAGCAGGATCGACAACACGATCACCGCCACCACGCCGCCGAGCAGCACGATGATGGCCGGCTCCAACAGGCTCATCGCGGCGGCGGTAAAGGTCTCGAATTCGCGCTCCAGGTAGTCGGCGGCACGCTCCAGCATCGGCGCCAGGCGTCCGCTGTTTTCGCCGCTGGAGGCCATGTACAGCAGCGTTGGCGGAAACACCCCCGCGCGCTTCATGGCCGCGGCCAGGCTGCCGCCTTCGCGGATCGCGGTGACCATGCCGTCGGTGGCCAGACGCAACGCGCGGTTGTCCACGGTGCGTGCGGCAATCATCAGCCCCTCCATCAACGGCAAGCCGCTGTTGACCATGATGGCCAGGGTGCGCGCCATGCGCGCGGCGTGCAGATCGCGGAGCAACCGGCCCAGCAGTGGCGCACGCAGTAACGCGCGGTCCGCCGTCAGGCGCAGTGCCGGGCGTTTGAGCAGCTGCAACGCCGCAACCACCGCAATCACCAGCGCGATCAGCAGCGGGATACCGGCATGCAGCAGAAAATGCGACACGCCGATCACCGCGCGCGTCAGCCACGGCAAGGCACGGTCCATCGAATCGAACTGGTCCACCACCTTGGGCACCACGAAGGTCATCAGCACGATCACCACCGCACCGGCCGTCGCTGCCAGCGCCGCCGGATAGACCAATGCAGACTGCAACTTGCTGCGCACCTGTGCCTGGCGTTCGAGCAGATCGGCCAGTCGTTCCAGCACCTGCGGCAACGCACCCGCGCTTTCGCCGGCGGCCACCATCGCCCGATACAACGCAGGGAACGCCTTGCCCTGGCGTGCCATCGCATCGGACAGGCGGAACCCTTCGACCACCAATGCATGCGTCTGACTGGTGACCCGACGCACGCCGCGGCGTTCGGACTGGATGCCGATGGTGCGCAAGGCCTCTTCCAGCGGTGCGGTCTCCACCAGCGTGGCAAGCTGGCGGGTGAACAGCACCAGATCCTTGCCGCTGAAGCGCGCTGCGCGGCCGGCCGTGCTGCCGGCCGCGGCCGCAACTTCCAGGCGCACCGGCACCCATTGCCGCTGTTCCAGCAGCGCACGTGCGCCGTGCACGCTGTCGGCACTGATGACGCCGTGCCGGTTGCGCCCATGCAGATCGAGCACGGTGTAATCAAATTGCGGCATGCGCGTCGTCCTGTTGGCGGGTCACACGCAGCGCTTCTTCCAGCGTAGTCAGGCCTTGCAGCACGGCAGCGCGTGCGGCATCGCCCAGCCGCGGCGCGCGTGCGAAGGCGACTGCAGCCAGCGCGTCTTCGTCGGCGTTGTCGCCGATCAAACGGCGCATCGCATCGTCTACCGCAATCGCTTCGTAGATGCCCACGCGGCCGGCGTAGCCGCTGTGGTGGCAAGCGTTGCAGCCCACGGCGGTGTAGATCACTGCATCGGCCGGCGCATCCAGCAGTTGACGCGTGCCGGTATCGATCGAACGCTCGCTACGGCATTGCGGGCACAAGCGCCGCACCAGCCGCTGCGCCAGGATCAGTCGCAGACTGGAAGCCAGCAAGAACGGCTCGATCCCCATATCGCGCAACCGCGTGACCGCGCCCACCGCATCGTTGGTGTGCACGGTGGAGAGCACTAGATGGCCGGTGAGGCTGGCCTGTACCGCAATCTGCGCGGTCTCGGTATCGCGGATCTCGCCGATCATCACCACGTCCGGGTCCTGGCGCAGGATCGCGCGCAGGCCGGCGGCGAAGGTCATGCCGACACGTGCGTTGACCTGGGTCTGGCCGACGCCATCGATGGCGTATTCCACCGGATCTTCCACGGTGAGGATGTTGCGCGAGCCATCGTTGAGCAGGCGCAGCGCCGCGTACAAGGTCGTGGTCTTGCCCGAACCGGTGGGCCCGGTGACCAGCACGATGCCATTGGGCACCTGCAATGCGCGCTGCACGGTGTGCATCACCGCAGGTGGCATGCCCAGCTGCGCCAGCGACAGCGTGCCCTGCTCCTTATCCAGGATACGCAACACCACACGCTCGCTGCCGCGCGTGGGCAACGTGGACACACGCACGTCCAGTGCCTTGGCCCCCATCACCAGCGACACGCGCCCATCCTGTGGGATGCGTTTTTCGGCGATATCCAGCCGCGCCATCACCTTGACGCGCGACACCAGCAGCGGTGCGATGCGTCCGGGCAGCGTGGCTGCCTCGCGCATCACGCCATCCACGCGCAGGCGCACGCGCAGGCGCGACTCGTAGGATTCCAGATGCACGTCGGATGCACCCAGCCGCGCGGCCTCGGCGATGATGCCGTTGATCAAACGAATGATCGGCGCATCGTCCTGGCTGTCGAGCAGATCGGCGGTGGGAATGTCGTCGATCAACGAATCCAGGCTGCCATGCAGATCCAGCGCTTCCACCTGCACACCTTGCTCCAGCCCGGCATCGGCGTAGATCTCCGATACATGCCGGTCGAACACCGACGGCGCCAGCGTGCGCACCTGCAGTGGCATGCCCAACGCGCGGCGCAACTCGATCAGGGCCTGCACATCGCCACCTTCGCGCAAACCGATCTGCGCGGTGGTGTCGCTGCCAAGCAGCACTACGCCGTGACGCTTGGCGAATGCATAGGAAATGCTGGCGCGGGCGCTGCTCATGGCATCAACGCTGCACGGGACGTGCGCCGGGCGCAGGTATTGTTGCCGGTGCCGGCGCAACCGACGATGGACCGGCCGGCAGCTGCGGCGGCTGCGCACGCAAGTAGTCGCGCACCAGCGCATCCAGCGCCGCTTCCGGATCGCCATCGGCCAGCTGACGCTCGCGCAGGTAGTTGTAGCGTGGCGCGGTCATGCGCTGGGCATCGGCTGCATCGCGAATGATGGTAGGGCGAATGAACACCATCAGATTGGTCTTGTCGCGGTTGCGCGACTTGTGCCGGAACAACGCGCCCAGGCCGGGTACATCGCCAAGTAGCGGCACTTTCTCCACGGTCTGGCGGTCGTTCTGATCGAGCAGGCCGCCAAGCGCCACGATGGCACCGTTCTCCACCACCACGCGCGTTTCGATCTGGCGCTTGTTGAACACCAGCTCCGAGGATTGCGCGCTGACCGGCCCGGCAATGGCCGAGACTTCCTGCTTGATCGCCAGCGTGATGCCGCCGGCCGTGTTGATCTGCGGGCGCACTTCCAGCTCCACGCCCACGTCCTGGCGCTGGATGGTGCGGAATGGGTTGTCGTTGGCCGCACCGAGCACTTCGCCGGTGGTGATCGGCACTTCCTGGCCTACCAGGATGCGCGCCTGCTCGTTGTCCAGGGTCATGATCGACGGCGTGGACAACAGGTTGGAGCCGGTGTCGCTCTTGACTGCGTCGATGATCATGCCGAACACCGCATCGTTGCTTTGCCCGGCCAGGCCGATCAGGCCACCGCTCAGGCCCAGCAGCGATTGCGCAGCCACGTTGCGTGCCTGTTCCAGCACCGAATCGTCGTCGGCATTGCCGCTGCGCGTGCCAGCCGCCGCCGCAGCCAGCGGCACGATGCCTGGCGAGGCGCCGCTGTATTGCGTGGCGATCAGCGGCACCGTGCCGTTGCGGCCAGCCAGCAGCAGCTGCACGCCCAGGCGCTTGGCGGCGGTGTCTGAGATCTCCACCACGATCGCTTCGACCAATACCTGCTCGCGATGCACATCCAGCTGCCGGATCACATCCATCAAGGCGCGCTGGGTTTCCGGGTCGGCATTGATGATCAACGCATTGGAGCCCGGGTAGCGCACGATCACCGGGCGCTTGCCTGCCGCCGGCGCGATCACCTGCGTCTGCGCCGCGCCGCTCGCCGCAGCCACGTCCATCGCAGTGGAACGTGTGTCCTGCCCGGCCTGCGCCTCGTTGCCGGGCGTCTGCCCGACCAGCTGCTGCAGCACCGGCAGCAATTGCTCGGCACTGGCGTGCTGCAGGCGCACCACGCTCACGTCGCCGCGGCGCTCGGCGCGCCCGTCCAGATCGACTGCGGTGCGTACCACGCGCTGCACCAGTGCCGGGTCGCCACGCACGATCAAGGAATTGCTGCTTTCCACCGGTAACACCGACAACACATTGCTGCGCTCGCCGCCTTGCCCGAACAGCGAGGACAGGGTGCGCGCCAGTTCCTGCGCCGAGCTGTTGCGCAGCGTCACCGTATCGATGGCCGCACGGTCGGTGTCGATCTGCGCCACCAACATACGAATGCGTCGCAAGTTGTCGGCGTAGTCGGCAATCAACAGGCTGTTGCCTTGCGGCATCGCCATGATCACGCCACCGCGCCCGATCAGCGGCTTGAGGATTTCTGCCGCGCTGCGTGCGTCCACGCGCTGCAGGGTGAAGACCTGCGTTGCAAATCCCAGGTTGCCGTTGGCAGCGCTACCCGGCTGCTGCGCGGCGGTGTCGTCGGGAATGATGCGATAGGTCGATGGCCCGCTGGACACCGCAATCAATCCATTGGCGCGCAACACGGCCAGCAGCATGCCCAGCAGATCGGCTTCGGACATCGCCTGCGCGCGCGCCACGTTGACCGAGCCCTGCACGCGCGTGTCCACGATGAAGGTAATGCCGGTGGCACGCGACACGTCCTGGATGAAGGCGCGCAGGTCCACGTCCTGCAGGCGCACGGCCGGCGCATCGGCAGCGTGCAGCACGGTCATCGGCAGCGCGAGCAACAACGTGGCCGAGAGCAACCAGAGCGGGCGAACAGCAGTCATTGCGGGCGCTTCAAGGTCATGGTGTGGGTCTGGCCGTCGCGGCGGTAGGTCAGCGTGGCGCTCTGGCCATCGCGCAATTCGTCCTGCAGCTCGCGTAGATGTTCTGCATCGAGCGTGCGGCCGTTGATCTGGGTCAGCACATCGCCCGGCGCCAGACCGGCCTGACGCAGCAGTGCGCCATCGCCGCGCGGCATGATGGTGAAACCGCCACCATCGGCGCTGGCGCGCAAGCCGGCACTGGCGAGCAGCTGCTGCGCATCGACGGCGGTGGCTGCGCTCGCGGCTGCTGCCGTGGTGACATTCGATTGCACGGCTGCCGGAGCAACGGTCGGTGGGGTCGCGCTCGTTGCTGCAGGCCGGAGCGATGCACCCGCAGCAGATGCCTCGCCCAATGCAATGCGACGCACACTGCCGCCAGCGCGCAGCAGCACATGATCGGCCGCGATCGCCTGCACCACCACGCCGGGCGCAACCGTGTCGCCTACGCGGTAGACGCCTTGCCGGCCATCGCTACCGCTGAGATAGGCCGCCGCCTGGGTGCCGCCAGCACGCACGCCGTGCAGCACCGTGCCATCGCGATTGATGTCGGAGGCGCTGCGATAGAACACATCGCGACGCAATGCGGACACGTCGAGAGTAGTGACGCGACCGCGCTGCGCAGTGCCCAACGGCCCGATCGGCGTGAGCACCAGCCATAGCAGACGCACACCTTGCAGCACCAGCAACGCAACCACGCCGCACGTCACCGCCATGCGAACGCCCGGCGCCAGCAACAAGGAATTCAACGAGGGCCAGGCGCGCTGCAAAGCGGACATCCGTCTCAGGATTTCGATTGGATGACAGAATGCGGCGGCAATGTGTCAGTTCGAAGAAATCGATGACACAGACCGACACACGGCGCCACACGACTAAACGTAAACGCCCGCCATGCAACGCATAGCGGGCGCTTGCGAGACTGGCACTGCACCTCAGATCAGAAGCGCGCTGTCACACTGATGTCATAGCTGATGCCAGGCTGGTAGGTGTACAGGTCCACCCGGTTGCTCCCCACCCTCTGGTACTCCTGGTACTTGGTCTTGAGCAGGTTACGCGCGGCAAAATTCACCGACACCGTCTCGCCGGACCACGTCAGGCCCTGCTTGATCACCAGATCCAGCGAGGTGCCCGGCTTGTCGATGTAATCCGGCTGCCCGGGGCGACCACGCGCGGACACCCGCTCGCCCACGTAGTTGGCGATCAACGTCGCCTGGCTGTGCGTGCGCTCGCTTTCCACCCCGATCTGCAGGTTGGCAATGTCGTCGGACTGGCCCTGTAATGCCGAACCATCGCGAATGAACAAGGTCGCCTGCACCGGTGCGCTGAAGCCGAACGGCTGCACCGTATCGCCATCGCTGGCACTTACCTCGGACGTGGTGCGGGTGTAATTGCCGGACACGAACATGCGCTTGTCGCCCCACCAATCGGCAGCGATCGGCAACTCCAGATATTTCTTGGCTTCCAGCTCCACGCCGTACAGGGTGGCCTTGGGCGCATTGATGAAGCTCTGCACGATGCCGCCGCCGGGGGCGTCGTTGACGATGGCTTCGATCGGCTTGTCGATGTTCTTGTAGAACGCGCCGACGGTGACGTACTGGCCCGGTTCGAAGAACCATTCGTAGCGTGCGTCCAGATTGACCAGCTCGCTGTCGACCAAAAACGGGTTGCCGAAGAACTGGCGGTCGATGTCCGGGTCCAGATACTGCTGTGGCGCCATTTCGCGAAACTGCGGGCGTGCGATGGTCTTGGAAGCGCCAAAGCGCAGCTGCTGGTTCTCGGCAAAATTCCAGGTGACCGTGGCCGACGGCAGCGCATAGCTGTTGTGCAACGGTGCCACGCCGTCCTGGCGCGTGCCGCTGAAGATGTCGTATGGGTGCACCGCCTGGGTGGCGTCTTCGTAACGCACGCCCGCCGTGGCGCGCAGCGTCGGCACGATCTCGCCCTCTGCCTGCAGATACGCCGCCTTGACCTTCAAGGTCGCGTCGTAGGCAGCCGCACCGAAACTGCCGGTGGTTTCGCGCAGACGCAGCAGATCGTTGCTGAGGTTGTAATCGGAGAACAGATAATCCACGCGCTGGTACTGGTTCAGGAACGGCAGCGGCCCGTCCAGCGCCAGGAAACGGAATTCGCGGCTCCACGCGCTGCGGTCGTTGTCCAGATAGGCCAGCCCGCCCTTGACGGTGAGGTCGTGCTCCATCGGCAAGCGCCAGGTGACATCCACGCCACCGCTGGCCACCTTGTCGTCGACCTTGCTGAAACGCGTGTAGTTCTGCACGCGTGAGGCATCGTGCGCCCAGTAGCCGTCCAGCCGCTCGTAACGAATCCCGGTTTCGTAAGGCACATCGCGGCTGGCGTTGGCCACTGCAGCGCGCCATTCGATCTTCAGATCGTCGTATTCGCCGAAGGCGTGCGTGCCGCGCAGTTGGTTGTTGATCAACTGCCGCGCGTACCACTCGGTGTTGTCGTCGCGCACGTCGAAACCTGCCAGTTCGTCGCGACCGGCACGGCTGCGCGCCACCTTCAAGGTGTCGTGCACGTAGAGCGTGGTCCAGCCGATGGTATGCCGGCCATATTCCCACCCCAGCCCCAGCATGCCGTTGCTGCGCACGTTGTTGCGGGTGGTGGCGAAGTCGTAGTTGGAATTGAACTCGACGCTGTCGCCGACGAAGATGCCGTCCTGCTGCTTGCCGGTGCGGGTGCGCCATTCGTTGTCGTAGCTGGCCACCGCGATGATGCCCAGCCTGGCCTCGCCCACATCCATGCTGTAGCCGGCGCTGCCGCCGACATTGACGTCCGGAGCGATGCTGTCCTTTTCCTGCAGCACATACAGGTTGGCATCGTTCAAGCTGCGCCCGATGCGACGGATGTCCTCGCGCGAAAAGCTGCCCAGATCGACCCGACGACCGGTCCTGATCGCGTCGCGCAAGGCGGCAGGCTGCTTGCGGGTGCCATCATCAACGCCCCACTCGTCATCGTCTGAGCCGTAATAGGTCAGGCCTTTTTCGCCGGTGCTGACGCTGTTGGCGCCGCCACCCACGGTCAACGACAGGAACGGCGTGTCGGGGATCTCCATCGATTGCAGATCGATCACGCCGCCGCCGAATTCGCCCGGATAATCGGCCGAATAGGTCTTTTGCACGGTCACGCTGGCCAGCACATCGCTGGGGAACAGGTCCAGCGGCACCACGCGCTGCGTCGGCTCGGGGCTGGGCAGTGGCGAACCGTTGAACAACGCAGACGAATAGCGCTCGCCCAGGCCGCGCACATACACGTACTTGCCGCGCGACAAGCTCAGCCCGGTGACACGCGTCAGTGCCACCGCGGCGCTGCTGTCGCCGGTGCGCTCCATGTCTTCGCGCGTCACGAACGAGGCCACTTCGGAGGTTTGCAGCATCGGCTCGGGAATGTAGTCGCCACGCACCACGACCTGGTCGAGTTGCTTGGGCACACTGGTACTGGCCGCGCTGGACGTACTGCTGCCGGCGTCGGCGTCGCTGGTGGTCGACTGCGCCATGGCGGCGCCGGACATCAGCAAGGTGGAAATGGAAAGAGACAGGCCCGTCCACGAGAGACGGGCAACAGCAGAGGTTCGCATCGTGGGAGCCCTGGCAACAGAAAGATGAAGCTGGACGCATCGCACGGCGACCGATGCCGCCGTGCGATGCCATGCCTCAGCAGGGACGGTCGGCGGTCAGCCCGCAGGTCCAGCCCTGCCACCACGTATCGTTGGCATCGCGCACGCCACCGATGTAGTTCACCTGCTGGAAGAAGCTGCTCACCCCGTTCAGGCCCTGGAACGCCGGTACTGCCGATTCATTGGCGCCATTGACGAAGGTGTTCTGCAAGGTGGACACGCCGTTGGCGACATTGTTGGTGCCGGCTGCGAACTGGCTGGCCGCACGCGCGTCGCTGCCGAAGGCCGTCGGGCAGGCGAAGAACACCGAGTTGAAGGTGCCGAGCGTGTCGGTATCGGCCAAGTTGAAGCACACCAGGCCATCACCGGTGCCGCCGGCTGGGCGCGTGACCACCGAGTTGTAGAACGCGGCCTGGGTGCCCTGGTTGAGCATGATCGCCGCACCGGCGCGCGCGTTGCCCACGTAGGTGAAGTTGGCCACTTTCGGGCGCGAATACGGCTGGCGGCGCAGGCTGCTCCACTCGTTCATGCGGTCGCCGCCGCCGGCGCGCTGCACCACGATGCCGAACTGCAGTGCACCGCTCCAGCCAGCATCGGTATCCAGCGAATCGTCGTCGGCACCGGTGATGACCAGGTGGCTGCCGTTGACCGTCCCGCCGAACCATTCGATGCCGTCGTCGGAGCTGTTGTGGATCTGCACATAATCCAGCTTGGTGCCGCTTCCCACGCCCGCCAGGGTGATGCCCTGCAATTCGTTGTTGGGCGAAATTTCGAAGCCCGAATACATCACGCGCAGGTAGCGCATCGACCCGCTGTTGTCGGTAGCGTTGTTGCCGCCATAGAACGCGTTGGTCCCCTCGACCTGCGCCTGACATTCCGGCGTCCCCGACACCGTGGTGCCCGGGCAGTTGTTGATCGCCGCGCGCCCCAGCACCACGATACCGCCCCACAGGCCGATGGTATTGGCACTGACCGTGCTCTCCAGCGCCTGACGTGCGGTGAAGACGATCGGCGCAGTCGCACTGCCTTCGGCAAAGATCTGCGAACCGCGATTGACCACGATGTAGTCGCTACCGGCCGACCCGAACAGGGTCACGCCCGGCTCGATGGTCAAGACACCCTGCGTGCTGCCGGCGGCCGGTGCGGTGGCGTTGCCGCCGCGGTCGGTGCCGACATTGACGCGGCCGCTGATCGAGTAAACGGTGCCCGCGCGCGCCGGCACCACCAGGTTGCCATTGATGGTTTCCGGCAACTGGCAGGCGCGTAGCGTGTTGTTGGCGATGGTGCCGACGTTGGAAAAACCGCTCGGGCAATCGGCGGCCGGGCCGCTCGGTGCGGGTGCCGGCGTTGGTGCAGGCGTGGGCGCCGGCGTCGGTGTGGGGGCCGGTGCCGGCGGGAATGCGCCTTCACCTGGCGAGGCGACACGGTCGGCTCCGCCACCACAGGCCGACAGCGCCAGTGCGGTACCAAAGGTCATGAGAAGTGTCTTGCTGCTGTTGCGAACGGCCATGCGGCTGATCTCCAGGTCAAAGGTCGGTATGAAGAGGAGTCGTCAAGAATTGGTGGCGTTCCGCGCACTGCAGTGGCGAGCACGTTCAAGATCCCCGTCACTTTTATAGAGGGCATCTGTTTCATTTGTCTTACCACGACACAATTGACATACCAATGCCACATGCCGACATGCACTGTAGAGCGATGACACACACCGATATCCCGACCCCGCTGGCCGACTGGATCGTGGCGCAAGCCGTGGCCGGCCATCCGCCCGAGCAAGCGCTACAGCCGCTACTGGATCAGGGCTGGAACGAACAGGACGCCATCGATGCGGTCGAGGCACTGGTCCGTGCGCACATCCAGCAACACGCGCAAGCGAACGGCTTGCCGATGCCGGTGCGCGTGCCCGCGTTGCAACAAGACGCCGATGCCTCGCTGCTTGCGTTGGGCGACCGCGATGTGCGCGTGTTGGTCAGCCTGTTGCTGCCGCGCGTGGTGGTACTCGGCGGTTTTCTTTCCGACGAGGAATGCGATGCATTGATCGCCTTGGCCCGGCCGCGCCTGGCGCGCTCGCGCACCGTGGACAATGCAAACGGAGAGCATGTGGTGCATGCAGCGCGCACCAGCGACAGCATGTGTCTGCGCCTTGGCCAGGATGCGCTGTGCCAACGTATCGAAGCGCGCATCGCGCGCCTGCTCGACTGGCCGGTCGATCACGGCGAAGGGTTGCAGGTGCTGCGCTACGCCACCGGTGCGGAATACCGGCCGCATTACGATTACTTCGATCCGGACGCAGCCGGCACCCCGGTGTTGGTGCAGGCCGGCGGGCAACGCGTCGCCTCGCTGGTGATGTACCTCAACACGCCAGAACGCGGCGGTGCGACGCGTTTTCCTGATGCGCATCTGGATGTCGCTGCGGTCAAGGGCAATGCAGTGTTTTTCAGCTACGACCGCCCGCACCCGATGACACGCAGCCTGCACGCCGGTGCGCCGGTATTGGCCGGCGACAAGTGGGTAGCCACCAAGTGGCTGCGCGAGCGCGCAGTGCGCATGCCCGGATAAGCACCGCAACACCGCGCCGGCGGGATCGACCTCGTCCGCCGCCAGCGCGGAGCGACACGGCACCTGCATCGCCTGCATGCTGTGGCTGTTGGATGCAGCGCTATTGGCTGTTGGCTGTTGGCTGTTGGCTGTTGGCTGTTGGCTGTTGGCTGTTGGCTGTTCCCCACGCCGCGAGCGGCACATCGCCAACACGCAAGCGGCCATCAGGCGTTGCAACACGATCACTTGCTGACCGTCCCCAAAGGCGGCAGCAGCGCGACGCGAATTGAATTTGTCAGAACATGTTATAACATGTCATTATTGACACGATTCCATTGGCCCGCAGGTATTGCCCGCTTCATGAAGACCCATCCCCTCGTGGCGACTGTCGCCGCTCTGCTGTTTGCTGCCGACGCACGCGCGCAGTCCTCCGATTCGGCGCTGACGCTCGGCAAGGTCGACGTCCATCAGCATCACGAAGGCCAGCTCAGTGCGCATCAGGTGCTGACGTCGGTGGATGTCCTGGGCGCCGACCAGATCGAGGACAAGAACGTGTCCTACAGCTGGGAATTGCTGGGGCAGATGCCAGGCATGCAGTTGACCGAAACCCGACAGGGCGCCGAATCGGGCAAGGTCAGCTTCCGCGCCTTCAACGGCGAGGGCTATCTCAATGCCATCAAGACCCTGATCGACGGCATTCCCAGCAACGTCAACAGCGGCAACCAGCGCTTCGTCGACATGCTGTTTCCGCTGGAAATCAGCTACATCGAGGTGGTGCGTGGCACCAACGATCCGCGCTATGGGCTGCACAACATCGGCGGCAACATCAACTTCGGCACCCGCCAGGGCGGCAGCTACACCGATGCCCGCGTGGCCTACGGCAGTTACGCCAGCCGCGATGCGCAGATCGCGATAGGGCGCGAACGCGACGGATTCGCGCAGAACTACTTCATCGGCGCACAGGCATCGAATGGCTATCGTGCGCACGATCGCTCCAGCAAGCATGTGCTGGGCGGCAAATGGTTCTACGGCAGTCTCGACGACGGCATGCGCATCGGCCTGACGGCACGCGCGTACCGCACCCAGGCCGACGAGCCGGGCTTCATGACCGCAGCAGAGTTGCAGGCGGATCGTCGCAACTCGGACCGCCGCAACCGCAACGATGGCGACGACCGCGACATGCAGCAGCTCGGCGTGCATCTGGACCTGAAACTGACCGACACCCTGTTCCTGGGCAGCAAGCTTTACTACAACCGCTACGAGGACGACCGCCGGGTGACCTTCAGCGACCTGCCCACCGGCAATGCCCCGCGCCAGCGTCGGCGCTGGAACGAAACGCAGGTGGGCATGCTCAACACCCTGACCTGGCGCGCCAACGACCTGCTGACCTTGGAAGGCGGCATCAACTACGAACATCAGGACAATGCGTACCGGCGCGAACGCTTCAACTATGCCGAGCCCACCGACTTTGCCGCAGTGCCAGCGCGCATCCAGAACGACGACCGCTATACCTTCGACAATTGGGGCGCCTACGTACAGGCCATCTATCAGCCGGTCGAGGCCCTGAAGCTGGTGCCGGCCTATCGCGTGGACCGCTTCGACGGCGACACACAGCTACCGGGTGCGGTGCGCGCACCGCTGCAGCGTTACGGCAGCATCGGGCAACCCAAACTCAGCGTGATCTACGCCCTGACGCCCAGCACCAACGTGTACGCCAACTGGGGCCGTACCTTCCAGGTGTTGACCGGCTCCACCGCCCCGGCCTATCTCACCCCAGGGCAAGCCGGCATCCGCCCTTCCACCAACACCGGCGTCGAGCTGGGCATGAAATTCAGCCCATTTGCAGGCAGCCAGGCGCGTATCGCCGTCTGGCAACAGGATGCGGAAAACGAGGTGTCCAACATGCCGGCCACCGGCACCACCGTCACCTTGGGCAAGACGCGTCGCCGCGGCGTGGATGCGCAGATCAGCGCACAGCTGGGCGATCGATGGACGCTCTGGGCATCGCATGCCTACCAGGAAGCCAGGATCACGCGCGACGACCGTGCCGCCGCGCTTTCGCTGCAAGGCAACGAAGTCATCGCCACGCCCCGCTACATCAGCAACATCGGCGTGGACTACCGCGCGACCGAGGCGCTGCAACTGGGCCTGCAGGGACGCGCCCAGGGCAACTACTACCTCGAAGAGCGCAACGTGGCGGGCAAGTACGGCGGCTTTGCAACGCTCGACCTCACCGCGCGCTATACGATCAACCCGAACTGGAGCGTGGACGTGCAGGTCCGCAATGCCACCGGTCGCGAGTATGCCTACGTGTGGTACGACAGCTTCTTCTGGGCACAGGCACAGCCCATGTTCTCGCCAGCGGCCGGACGGCAGCTGTATCTCGGGCTGAGAATGAAGCTGTAACGGCCGCGGCAGCGGTGGCGAGGTGCGAACCACGGGTCCGCGATGCAGCGTAGCGGCTGCACAAGCCGTCATCGCCAAGCCGGCACCTGGCGCCCCGCCGCGGCTTCGGCACGCTGCTTGGCGCAAGCGGTCCTGGCGTACGATGCTTCAGATCGCTGCGGATATACGCTGCCAGGTTGATCAGGATCGCGTCGCCGCCTGGCTCCGTTTACGGCAGCGGGCAGGCGCCTGGCCTGCCGAGCATCGTTCAGTCACCGTCGCCGCTGTCCAAACAGGCGCCGATCGATCCGCAACATCACACATCGCAACGGCGTCCATGCCAGACAGAGCCCGGCGAGAATGCCCAAGGTATCGGCCAATGCATCGTACAAGTCGGCGCTGCGATTGGTGGTCAGCGCGCCTTGCGCGATTTCGATGCCGATGCCCAGCAACACCAATCCGAACGCAGCGAACGCCAGCGCGCGCCAGGTCGCAAACAACTGCACCGCTCCCCAGCACAACAACGCGAACGTGATGAAGTGCTCGGCCTTGTCGCTGTTGGACGGCAACTCCGGAAACTCCGGCGGCGGCCCCAGGCACACGGCAATGACCACGACGATTGCGGCGATCCACACGCCCACCCACAACCGCGGCCGGTGAAACGGCCGGAGTGCCGAACTCACAACCGCCATGTGAGATCGCCGGACAGGAATGCCGGGGCAAAATCGACATCGCGCGAGAAGCCCATCACCTGGAAGCGCTCGCCCATCTCGCTGGGCAGCGTCAGCCGCTTGATCTGTTCGCGCAGACGCATGCGCCCCACTTCATCCGTGCGCGTATCGGCCTGCGCCAACAATGCGTCCAGCCCATTGCCGAGCAGGAAGCTTGCTTGCGTGCAATACCCGGCCAGCTCGAAACCTGCGCCGGTGCCTGCCTCGGCCAACGCGGTGAAGTCCACCGATGCGGTCAGATCCTGCAGGCCCGGCCAACGGTAGAGATCTTCGTGCATGCGATGCCGGTAAAACGCACGCAACGTGCCGTCCTCGCGCTGCGCACGATAGAACTCGCCGCGCGGGTAACCGTAGTCGACGAACAACATCGCGCCACGCTTCAAACCGCCGGCTACCGCCTGGATCCAGTACGGCAACTGCGGCAGCAACTCGGAGCGATAGCCATCGGCGAACGGCTGCTCCAGATAACGCTCCAGGTGACGCACGGCCGCGCTCAGCAACGCATCGGCCGGTTGCTCGCCGCGCGCGAAGTGCTGCTGGGCATCCAGCACCACGGTTTCTTCATACACCTGCCCATCGCGCAGTGCGAAACGCGGCGTGGGCAAGGCGTCGATGACTTCGTTGGCAAACAGCACGCCATCCCAATCGTCCTGGAACGGCGCATCCAGCCATTCCACCAGATCGAACACCGGCGGAATCAGGCTGCGCCCCAACCGCTCGCGCTGACGTTCGCGCAGGTCGGCGCTGGGCTCCAGGATCGCGTAGCGCTCGGGCAACGCGTCCAGTTCCAGCAGCCGCTTGAGCGTGACTTCGGCAAACGCGCCGCTGCCGCCGCCCACTTCCAGCACCCGCGCTTGCGGCCCGAGCTGTTGCAATACCGGCGCCAACGCGCCGGAGACGGTGGCCGCAAACAACGGCCCCAATTCCGGGGCGGTGACGAAATCGCCGGCCTCGCCGAACTTGCTGGCGCCGGCGCTGTAGTAGCCCAGGCCAGGCGCATACAGCGCCAGCTCCATGAAGCGCGAGAACGGGATCGCACCGCCGGCGGCCTGGATTTCGGCGCGCACATGCGCAGCCAGCCGGTCACTGTGGGCCAGCGCGTCCGGATCGGGTGTGGGAAGGTCGGCGTGCATGCGGGCACCGGTTGCGGGGACAATGCACAGGATAGCCGAGCCCTCCGCAACGCCGAGCGAGTACGCCATGACAGACAGTTCCAAGGTGGTGTTGATCACCGGTGCCGCCCGCCGCATCGGCGCGCAGATCGCCACCACGCTGCACGCTGCCGGCTACCGCGTTGCACTGCACGCACACCGTTCCGCCGAGGTGCTCGACGCACGCGTGGCCGAACTGTGCGCCCAGCGTGCCGGCAGCGCACATGCCTTGCACGCCGATCTGCGGTTGCCCGACGCACCTGCGCAGTTGGTGGCCGACTGCGTCGCCGCCTTCGGTCGCCTGGATGGGGTGGTCAACAACGCCTCGGCGTTCTACTCCACCGCCATTGGCGAGGCCACTGCAGCGCAATGGGACGAGTTGTTTGCGGTCAATGCACGCGCGCCGTTCTTCATCGCGCAAGCGGCCGCCGCACAGTTGCGCCAGCGCCGCGGGGCCATCGTCAACCTCACCGATCTGCACGCGCAGCAGCCGATGCGCAACCACCCGCTGTACGGCGCCTCCAAGAGCGCGCTGGAAATGCTGACCCGTTCGCTGGCGCTGGAACTGGCGCCGCACGTGCGTGTCAACGCGGTCGCGCCTGGCGCCATCCTGTGGCCGGAAGAAGGCAAGTCCGCCGATGCCAAGCAGGCGTTGCTCGCGCGTACGCCGCTGGCGCGCATCGGCACGCCGGAGGAAATTGCCGAAGCGGTGCGCTGGTTGCTGGACGAGGCCAGCTTCGTCACCGGCCATACCCTGCACGTCGATGGCGGCCGCCAGCTCAGCTGAACGACGCTTCCGGGGCCTGCGCACTTTCGCTGCGCAGGGACGCCCCCGTGTCATGCACGTGCGCCCGGTTGCCACCTCGCCGAATGCGGCATTGCCAGACGGTTGCACACGTCCTTGCGCTACGTGCGCGCGTGCTCGGCCGCGCTCAACCACGCTGCCAGAACAGCACTATTGCGTGACGCTCAACTGCGGCGCAGCGGCATCCAGCTCCACCGTGGCAAACGCGCTGCCGTACTGCGGGTGCGCCTGCCACAGGGCTGCCAACGTCTGCCCGCTCAGCGGGTCGACGAAGTCCGGCGCGATGTCGGCCAGCGGTTTGAGCACGAATGCGTGCTTGAGCTCGGGCCGCGGGATGCGCAAATGCCCGGGGCCTTCGACGATACGGTCGCCAAAGAACACCACGTCCAGATCCAGGGTGCGGTCGCTGAAACGCGGGCCGCTGCGATCGCGCCCATGCGCATCTTCCAGTGCATGCAGCCAGTGATCCAGCGCGTCCAGCTCCAGATCGGTCTGCAAGACCACCGCGTTGTTGACGAAGTCCGGCCCTTCGAAGCCCACCGCAGGCGTGCGGTACGCGGGTGACACGACGATCTGGCCAAAGCGCGCGCGCAGTGCGGCGACAGCCAGGCGCAGGTAGTGGGTCGGCTGGACGTTGCTGCCGAGGCTGAGAAGCACGGTGGTCATACGTTATTCGCGCATGCGGCCGGCACGGACGTCAACTGTTGCAATCGCGTTGCACCCATCGACGCATGCGCCGGGTGCGCGCAAACGTGGTGTCAGGCCACTTCCAGCGCATGCGAAACGGCGCGGAACACCCGGCGCATTTCCAGCGGCTTGCGCAGCACATGCACCGGCAGATCCGACGGGAAATGCGCACGCTGCAACGGCGCACCGACATCTTCCAGCACGATCGCCGGGCCCTGGTAGCCCAGCTCCTGCATGCTCAGCAGCACGCTCACGGCCGAGAGCAGGATGATGTCGCTGTCGATGATCACCAGGTCCGGCATCGCGTGCTGCTGCACCAGCTGCAGCGCCGCGGCGCCATCACTGGCCAGCTGCGGCTGATAGCCCTGGCTGGAGAGCGCATTGCCCAGCAGCGATAGGCGCGTTGCCTCGCCATCCACCAGCAAAATGCGCTGCCCATGGCCAAGCGGAAGCGGCAGTTCGGCTTCGGTCACCGCCGCCGACACCGCACGCATCGGCACGATCATGTCAAAGCGCGTCCCTTCGCCCAGTCGGCTATCGACCACGATGCTGCCGCCATAGCTTTCGATGATGCGCTTGCACGAAATCAGTCCCAACCCGGTGCCATCGGCCTTGGTGGTGAAGAAAGGACTGAACAGGCGCGCGCGGGTTTCATCGCTCATGCCCACGCCGGTGTCGGCCACGCTCATGCGCACGCGCGAGGCATCGTAGCGATCGGCTGCCAGGATCAGTCTGCCGCCCTCGGGCATCGCCTGGATCGCGTTCAAGCCAAGGTTGAGCAGGCATTGCTGCAATTCGGTGTAGTTGGCCTCGATGGTCAGATCCGCAGCGATGGTGTCCATCTGCAGGCGTACCCCATCGGGCAGGCTGCTCTTGAGCAGCATCTGCACGGCCTGGAACAGGTTGGCGATGGACACCTGCTCGCGCGGCTTGTTGGAACCGCGCACGAACGACAGCATCGACTCGGCCATCTCATGCCCGCGCCGGCCGCATTCGGCCACCACGTTGGCCAGCTGACGCAGCTGCGGGTCGTCGGTGCGCCCGGCCAGCAGGTCGGGCACGATCAACAACGGTTGCAGGATATTGCGCAGGTCGTGGCTCAGACCGGCCGCCAGCATCGCTAGGCTTTCCAGGCGCTGCGCGCGCATCAGTTCGCTTTCCACGCGCTGGCGTTCCAGATCCGCGCGTGCTTCGCGGATCGCGCGTATCACCGCGCTCGGCAAGCGCGTCGGGTTGTGCTTGATGATGTAGTCGTTGGCACCATCCTGCAGCGCCTTGACCGCGGTCTCCTCACCCATGGTGCCGGAGACGAAGATGAAGGGCGTGGCGCCGTTCTGGCGCACCAGGCGCAGCGCCTGATGGCCGGAAAAGCCCGGCATGCTCAGGTCCGACAGCACGATGTCCGGCTGGAAGTCATCCAGCGCGGCGCGCAGCGACGGCTCGCTGTCCACGCGCTCGAATGCCGCATCCAGTCCGGCCTCAAGCAACTGATCGGACAACAGCTCGGCGTCTTCCGGTGAATCTTCCACCAGAAGGATCTTCAGCTGCTCCAGGTTGCCCCCCTCATGCGGCATGGTTCAGTCCAGCTCCGGTGCCTGGTTGATGACCGCCCAGAAGGTACCGAGCGTCTTGACTGCGTTGAAGAACTGATCCACGTCCACCGGCTTGACCACATAGGCATTCACGCCCAGGTCCCAGCTGCGGGCCAGATCGCTTTCTTCGCGCGAGGACGACAGGATCACCACCGGCAGGCGCTTGAGCGTTTCGTCGCTGCGCACCTGCTTGAGCACTTCCAGCCCGTCCAGGCGCGGCATCTTGATGTCCAGCAGCAGCACGGCCGGCAGGCCTTCCTCGCGGTCGGCGAACATGCCACGGCGCAACAGGTAGTCCATGGCTTCCACGCCGTCTTCGACGTGCACGATGGGATTGGCGAGGCGGGCTTCGCGCAAGGCGTCGACCGCCATCTCCGCATCGGCCGGGCTGTCTTCTGCCAGAAGAATGGTACGGATGGCGGTCATGCAATGAACTCTTGGTTGGGCGCTTCAAGCGCAGGAGGTAACACGAAATAAAACGTGGCGCCCTCGTCGACGACGCCTTCGGCCCACACCCGGCCGCCGTGACGCGTCAACACGCGCCGCACGCTGGCCAGGCCGATGCCGGTACCAGCGTATTCGCTGGCCTTGTGCAAACGTTGGAACACACCGAACAATTTTCCGCTGTATTCCATATCGAAACCGGCGCCGTTGTCGCGCACGCTGAACTGGTGGCCGCCGTCGGACATCGGCGTATAGCTGACCTCGATTTTGGCCACCTCGCGCTTGGCGCTGTACTTGACCGCATTGCCGAGCAGGTTCATCCACAGCTGGCGCATCATGTTTTCGTCGGCAACCAGCACCGGCAGCGGCGCGATATGCCATTCCACCCGGTGGCCGGTGTTCTCGCTCTGCACGTTGGAATCCAGGATCGCACGCGTTTCGGCCACCAGCGATTGCATGTCCACCGCCTGCAGGCGCAGCGCACCGCGGCCCAGGCGCGAATACACCAGCAGATCGTCGATCAGCGAGGCCATGCGCCGCGCCGAGCTGCTGATCACTTCCATGTAATGGCGCGACTTCTCGTCGGCCGCATCGCCCAGATGGCGCGCCAGCTTGTCGGAGAACCCGGCCACGTGCCGCAGCGGTGCGCGCAGATCGTGCGAGACCGAGTAGCTGAAGGCTTCCAGCTCGCGATTGACTTCCGAGACCTGCTCCACCTTGCCTTCCATCTGCCGGTTGAGCTCCTGGATACGCAACTGCGCGGCCTTCTGCAGGCTGATGTCGCTCACCGTCATCAGCACCACGTCTTCGTCGGTGCTGTCGGGCAGCGGCATGCGGCGTGCATTGATCAACATGGTGCGCAGCACGCCGTCGGCGGCGCGCTGCTCGTGTTCGAAATCCCACAACTCGCGTCCACGCAACAACACGTCCGCCAGCCGTTGATGGATCTGCGCATCGCGCCAGACGCCATCGCCCACCTCTTCCAGCGGCATCAATTCGTTGCCGCGCTCTTCCAGGCCATACAGGTCGGCGAAGGCCGGGTTATGCAGCACGATGCGCTGGCTGGCATCCAGCAGCACGATCGGCTCGCGCACGGTTTGCAGCACCGAGCTGGCGCGCCCGTTGGCGCGCAGGTATTCCTGCTCGGCCGCCAGCCGGCGGCGGATCTGCCGCTGCAGCAGCCAGGTCACCGTGCCCAGCAACAGCAACTGCACCGCCAGCGCCGCCCAGCTCAGCACCGCGTAATGCATGCGCTCGGTTGCGGCGCGCGCATTGCGCAGCGCCAGCAACCGGCCTTCGGCGCTCTGCAGGTCGTCGATCAGCACACGGATCGGGTTGTTCAGGGTCATGTCGTTGATCAGCGCGCGTATCTGCTCCGGCGCGGTGGTCACCGCAATGCGCTCGGCCAACAGCAGACGCCGTTCGATGGTGCTCTGGATACGCCCGATGCGTACCAGCTGCGCGGGGTTGTCCTTGGTCAGTTCGATCAGTCGCTGCACGGCGGCCAGCGATTCGCGCCGGCCGCGGCGCATACGCTCGTTCAGCGCCTCGCGCTCCACGCCATGCGAGCGCATCAGCGCCGCCGATTCGGTATCGCGCATCGCCGCCTCCAGGCGCTGCGCGGTCTCCTGCACTTCCTGGCTATGCGACACCCAGGACGCGGCCTGGTTGGCGTTGCGGGCCATCTGCTGCAGCAACAAGGAGGGCACCACCACAATCAGGAACACGGCGGCCGCCAACAGAGGCAGGCGCCAGCGATCCCACTTGTCTGCTTGGACCGTTGTTTGCATTGCTGGACCGAATTGCACTCGCTGCAGGGCCAAGGGCTGACCGGCATTGTCTCCGATCACGCAGCTTGCCAGATTAATGATTCAGAGAAATCAGGTCAGTCTGTGACATAGCTGAATGGGCATAGCATACGTGCAGCATGCGTGAAAATGGCGCGAGCGCCCTGCCAGCTGTCGGCTTGCCGGCCGGTTCATCAAAAACAAAAAAGGCGCACTCCGTGGAGTGCGCCTGGTGCTCGGGTCGCCGCCTCGCCTCGGCGGCCCGGCATTCGCAGCAGCTGCGCTTACTTCTTCGCAGCGGTGACCTTCAGGCCGGTCGACTTGACGCTCTTGACGCCCTCGATGCCCTTGGCAACGGCAACGGCCTTGTCATGCTCGGCCTGGGTGGCAACCGCGCCGGTCAGGGTCACGATGCCGTTCTTGGTCTCGACCTTCACGTCGGTACCCGAGACATTGTCGGTCGCCAGCAGGTCGGCCTTGACCTTGGTGGTGATCCAGGTGTCGGTGACCGGCTTCTTGGACTCGTTCATGCCGGCAGCGTGGTCCTTGTGGTCGGCATGTTCCTGCGGTGCCGCAAATGCCTGCGACGCGCCGAGGGTCAGACCGAGCGACAGCGACAGAGCCAGCAGCTTGCGTGCATGCGTCATGTTCTTCATACCAAGCACCTCCTGTTGAATGTGGGCGCAGCTTGCGGTGGCGCTCGTCGAGCAGACGTGACCGTTGCATGCAGAGGTTGTGAACCCTGCGCACACGGGCAGGTGCAATACCATGCGGGCTCCCTCCGTCGTTGCGATGAACCGTTTTCAATGCCTAAACTGTTCAATCTGGCCGTCGTCGGCTATGGCTATGTCGGCCGCACCTTTCATGCACCGCTGATCGCAAGCACCCCCGGCCTGCAGTTGCACAGCGTGGTGTCGTCCAAGCCGCAACAGCCACAGGCCGACTTTCCCGGCGTCACCGTGGTGGCCGATCTGGACAGTGCGCTGGCCGATCCGGCACTGGATGCCGTGGTGCTGGCCACCCCGAACCACACCCATGCATCCTTCGCGCTGAAAGCCCTGGCCGCCGGCAAGCATGTGCTGGTGGACAAGCCGTTTGCATTGGATGCGGCGCAAGCGCAGCAGATGGTCGATGCCGCCGATGCGGCGGGATGCATCATCAGCGTGTTCCAGAATCGCCGCTGGGATGCGGACTTTCTCACCGTGCGCCGGCTGATCGAAGAAGGCCAGCTGGGCGAGGTGGTGGAATTTCATTCGCACTTCGACCGCTATCGCCCGCAGGTGCGCGACCGTTGGCGCGAGAGCGACAGCCCCGGTGCCGGACTGTGGTACGACCTGGGCCCGCATCTGCTCGATCAGGCAATGCAGTTGTTCGGTATGCCGCAGGGCATTGGCGCGGATCTGCAACGTCAGCGCGACCAGGCGCGCAGCGTGGATTATTTCCACGTCACCCTGCACTACCCTCGGCTGCGCGTGATTCTGCACGCGGGGTCGCTGGTGGCCGATGGCCGCCTGCGCTTCGCCGTGCATGGCACGCGCGGCAGTTATCTCAAGCACGGCCTGGATACGCAGGAAGACCAGCTGCGCGCCGGCCGTCGCCCCGGCACGGTCGGCTGGGGCGTGGACCCGTTACCGGGCACGCTCACCCGCGTCGATGACGAAGGCCGCGTCCACACCCATCAGCCCGACAACCTGCCGGGCGACTATCGGCAGTGCTACGCCGCCTTTCGCGACGCGCTGGCAGGCACCGGCACAGCGCCGGTCAGCAGCAGCGATGCGGTGCAACTGATGCGGTTGGTGGACCTTGCGCAACGCAGCGCTGCGGACGGCCGAGTGCAGTGGCTGGATGCCGCGCGCGGTTGATCACGCTGCAACGGTTCTGCACTTCCAACAGCGCGCGCCGCAGTCCCGGCGCGCACCGTGGTTGCATCCAAGTCCTTACGCGTCCTTGCTACCGATGGTCGGCGCTGCCGGGGTGGTGGTCATCACCGCGTGGCCGCCGAATTGGTTGCGCATCGCTGCGAGCAGTTTGTCGGTAAACGAATCCTTGTCGCGCGAGCGCAGCCGTTCCATCAGCGACAACGTGATGACCGGTGCCGAGACTTCCAGATCGATCGCTTCGGCAACCGTCCAGCGGCCCTCGCCCGAATCGGCCACGAACGGCGCGATGCCGGCCATGGTCGGGTTATGCGTCAACGCATCGGCCGTGAGGTCCAGCAACCACGAACGCACCACGCTGCCATCGCGCCAGATTTCGGCAACCTGGTGCAGATCCAGCGCAAAATCGGCCTTGTGCTGCATCAGCGCGAAGCCTTCCGCATAGGCCTGCATCATTCCGTATTCGATGCCATTGTGGACCATCTTGGTGAAGTGGCCTGCACCGCTCGGGCCAACCCGCCCCCAGCCCTTGTCCGGCGCCGGCGCGAGCGTTGCCAGGATCGGATGCAACGCCGTCACCGCCGCTTCGTCGCCACCCACCATCAAGCTATAGCCTTCCTGCAGACCCCAGATGCCGCCGCTGGTGCCGCAATCGACAAAGGCAATGCCGCTGTCCTGCAGCAACGCCGCGCGCCGCTGCGAATCCTTGTAATACGAATTGCCGCCATCGATGACGATGTCGCCGGCCTGCAGCAGGGGCAGCAGCTGCGCCAGCGTGTCATCGACGATCTTGCCGGCCGGGACCATCAGCCACACCACGCGCGGGCTCGGCAGTGCCGACACCAGGGCTGCCAGCGCATCGGCGGTGACGATGCCCTTGGCTTGCGCGCTGGTGCGCGCGTTCGCGCCCGGATCGTAGCCATGCACGCGATGCCCGCCATTGACCAGGCGCTCGGCCATGTTGGCGCCCATGCGGCCCAGTCCCACCATACCCAGTTCCATAATCGCTCCTCATGATCTGATCAGTGCAGGGTGCCACGCTCGGCGTACGCTGGCGTGGCGGAATTCTCAATGGATTGTTCCGCGACGGTGGCGGCGCTGCACTGCTGCAGCTGCCAGTCGATCCACCGCCAGTACAAGGTGTTGCGCAGATTGTGCAAGGTCAGGTCGATGGCATACGGCGTGCGCGGGTTACGGTCGAGCAGGCGTGCCACGTGGTAGCCGATCGGCTTGGTGCCCTTGGGGTGCACATAAACCCAAAAGCCTTGGTAGAACGGGTCGTCCAGCAGCGCCTGCAGCTGCTGCAGCTGGGTCTGCTGCTGCGGGTCGAGCGTGGCGCGCAGGGCTGCATCACGCTCGTAAAGCAGGCGCTCGAAGCGGCGCTTGCCTGGCCCGCGCAACTGTTTGGCCAGCTCCCAGATCTGCCGGTTGCGCGCGTCGTAGTACGCAAAGCCACCGTGCTGCGCCAGCGCCTGCGCGGCTGCATCGCTGACATCCACCACCACGAAATTCTCGGCCTGATTGTGGATGTCATCCAGATATGACTTATCGAACACATGCGCGATGAAGCCTGGTGCGCCTACGAACGCCTGCCGCCCGAGCCGTGAGGTTTTTACTGCCTTGCCGTCGGCAAAGAAGTCGCCGGCATGCGCACCGAGCAGGATGCTGTCGGTGTCGTGCAAGGTCAGGAACGTGCCGATCGACAATTCGCCAGGCGTAAATACGTCATCGAACCCGGCATCGCCGAACAATTCGCGCTGGGTGGCGAGCTGAGCTACTTGTCGACCCACGCCGCACTCGGAACGCACCTGGCCGCGGTAGAACGCATCCAGCGCCCGCGCATTGCTGCCGCGCGGTTGATACCCGCGACCGAAACTGCGAAAACCGCTCCAGCCCTGCGCCGCTGCGCCCCGCCAGCCGAATCCGACCCAACCCAGCTGCAGCGCCGAGAAGCGGTAGCGCGGGTTGTTCTGCAATTGCGTGACCGCGCGGCGGGTGGCCGCACCGAGTTCGAACGCGTAGGCGCAGTGCGTGGCTGCATCGTCCAGCACAGCGGTGAGCGCCGCGCCGCGCTGGTGCGTGTTCCAATCGGCTGGAAGCGTCAGCTGCAGATCGCCGGCTGCCTGCGCCTGTGCAAGCGTGCCACGCGTGCACGGCTCGCCGCGCTGTAGTACCGGCGCGCTCACCGCGGCGCGATGGATCGTCCAGCCCAACCGGCGCAGCAATGCTTCCACACACTCTGCGCTGGCTGCACGTGCGGTCTGGCTCGGTGCAGCATCGGCGACCTGCAGCAGCTGCCCCGCCAGCAAACCGCTTGCACATGCCAGCGCGGCAAGCCGGCGCAGGCGCGCATACCGCGGAGGCATCGGCGCCGATGGTGCGCGCGATGACGAACTGCCATGCGCGTGGACAACACTCATCGATGGCATACGCAATGAATCGTCGGCACGACGCCACTCTCAAACGTAGCAAGCCCCGGCATGGCCGGGGCTTGCAGGACTCAACTCAGACCAATCGCAGCACCGAACTTCAGCGACGTTCGCAGACGCGCTCGACTTGGCGGTTGCCGTTGGCCTGCTGGCGGTTGCCCTGGATGGTGCGGCCTGCCGCACCACCCGCCACGGCACCTGCCACGGTCGCCAGCTTCTTGCCGTTACCGCCGCCAACCTGGTTGCCCAACAGGCCACCGATTGCAGCGCCGGCCAGCGTACCGCCGATGCGGTTCGGGTCGGTCGAGTTCTTTTGCACTTCGACATTGCGGCAGCGCACGCGGGTGCCGTCATTGAACCTGCGACCTTCGTCCGCTTCCGTATAGCGCTGCTGATGCGCGTAGTTTTGAGCCTGTGCGAAAGTGCTCGTCGCCATCAGGCCGATCAGGGACATACCCAGCAGGGAGGTGCGCATTTTCATCGTTGTTCTCCACGTTTCTCGCCCGCTCGGCGAGGCATGGGCGCACTCTGGCCGCTGGGTCGAGAACACAACGTGAAGCGCGCAGTCGCTATTCAGGCTTTGGAGCGGAGCGTGAACCGCGCCGTCACGGCTGCGTGGCAGGCTCGGTTTGCGGCACCTTCGCCGGTGCCGGTGGGGGGTCTTGCGCTTCGACGGGCAACGGCGCAACTGGAGGCTGTGCAACCGTGGTAGGAGCCGCAGCAGGAGCTGCCGACGTCGTGGAGGTTGCGGCAGGCGCGGCCGGAGCCGCAGCTGCCGGCGCTGGTGTGGCTGCAGGTGCAGGCGGTGCACTCACCGCAGCAGGTGCCGCTTCGGTGACCTTGGGAAGATACGAATTCAGGCGTTCGAAAAAGCGCTTGTAGAAAGCCGCATCCTGCACCGTGGTGCTGGATACGCGCACCAGCGAATCGCCGCTGCTGCCGACCGGCAACGATAACGAGCCCAGCACGCCGACGCCCACGCTGGCCGAGGTGGAGCTCTTTTTCAGTGCGTAACGGTCCTGCAACGCACTGACGAACACCTGCGCCTTACCGCCGTCCTGGCTGGCGCAGGAAATGCGCAGATTGAGTTGTTCGCTCTGGTCTGCTTCCTTGAGCTGGAAGTTCTTGCTGCCTTCCACCGCGGCGGCATCTGCGCGCGTGACGGCGTAGCCCTGACTCAACAGCACACGCCGCGCCGCCTCGCAGGCTTGCGGCGAACTGGCCGCCACGCTGCGCGAATAGGTGTCATCGGAATTGAACGACTCGCGCATCAGCATCGTGTCGCCCTTGCTGCCGCCGCAGCCAGCCAGGGTTGCCAGCGCGCCAAGCAGTGCGCCGCGCGCGATCAGGGAAGAACAAGACATAGGGAGATTCCGGCATCCAAAACCGGCACAGAGCATAGCGGCAACCCATGTGCGCGCGGCGTCGCGCTGCCGGGTCAGGGCAACAGCGGTTCATCCACTGGCAATTGCAGGTCGACCTGCAGGCGGCGGCCATCGGCGCCGATGCGCTCGGCACGCAGGTAGTGGTGCGCACGCACCACCGCCACTGCCACCGGCGCCCGGCACGGTTCGCCCCACAGGCTCAACGCGAAGCCCTGCTGCTGCAGCCAGAGGGTGAGGCGGTCCCACAGCGCTTGTTCGCCACGCAGCATCAGGTCCAGATCGGCCGGGCCTTCGGGCACCGAGGTCGGCGACGCCAGCCAGCGCGCGTAGCTGCCATGCACCACGATCGGCAGGCCCTGTGCCTGCACCGCCTGCAGCAATTGCGCAGCCTGCTGCAGATCCAGCCGGGCACGACAATGCTGAAAAATCAATGCGTATTCGTGGCTGCGATCGCTCTGTGTCTTGGCATGCGCCAGCGCTGCGGCCGGACGCCGATAGCACAGCACCCGCTCCTCGCGCAGGGTGAACAGGCTGGCCAGGATGCGGCCCAGATCCCAGGCCTGCGGAATCACGCGGCCGCCGACCACCACGTTCTGCACCATCGCCACACCCACGCCGTCGGGCCGCATCTGCTTGCGCAGCGCATGGAAGACCGCGCGCATGCCGGTCAGATAGCTGGCGTAATCGCTGCTCGCATAAAGCTGCCCGGGCAGCACGTCGCCATGCCAGTGGCAGCCGAAATACGGCACGTTGGTCAGACACAGGTCGATCGGCCCTGCCGGGGCAGTATCGGCCAGGCTGCCGACCACCACCGGCGCCGCCACCGCATGCCGCGCCAGACGCATGCGTGCCAACTGCGCGCGTGCCGGATCGATTTCCATGCCATGCGCGTTGCGGCCTTCCAGCGCGGCCGCCAGCAAGGTGCTGCCAAAGCCGCAGAACGGGTCGAACACCTGCTCGCCCGGCCGGCTGAAATGGCGCACAAACGGGCGCATCTGATTGACCCAGCCACAATCGCGCCCGCTCAGCGGGTCGGCCGCGCGCAGATCGTCGGGCAGCGCCCAGGCAGCATCGTCCGGGGCCGGCGTCCACCAGCTGCGCTGATCGAACTCATCCATCGGTGGGCTCCCACAGCACATCGGCATCCGGATCCCAGCCCGCACAGAGACGGCCGTTGGCGAAGAACACCAGCTTGTACAGATCGCCGGTCGCGTGGCGCGCATGCATCGCGGCGTAGTCGGCGCTTTCGAAGACCATCTGCAAGCCCGTCTGATCGCGCAGCCGCACATTCCAGAAGTAATAGCCTTCGGTCAGGCCATCGGGTTGCCAGCGCGACCACCAGGGCTGCTGCATGCACTCCTCCAGCAGTGTGTCCACGCCCACGCGGTGCTCGCCGATGTAGCGCAGCGTGCCGTTGCTGCGATAGGCATCGTCCAACCGCGACAATTCCCGAAAAATCACCTGGCTGGCGCCGCAGCTGCGTGCCCACGCGATGTACTGCGCAATGGCGTCGGCATTGTCCACGCCACCGCGCTGCACGATGCAGACCAGTCGCAGCGGCAGCCGTGCTGCCAGCCGCCGTGCCGTCTGCACGAAAGTCGCCACATCGGCGATCGGCTCGTCGGGGCGGAAACGCATGATCGCGTCGTTGCGCTCCTGCAACCGATGGTGACGCGACAGCTCGACCCACGACAGCCCAAACGCGACCAGCGCCTCGATCAAGCGCGCACCGTGCGCACGCGCCAGCCCGGCGCCATTGCTGTAGAGCATGCGCTGCTCGACGCGCGGGCCGTTGGGCGTGGTTGCCAGGGTCTGCAGCAAGGTCTGCAACCACGCTGCATCGTCGGTCATTTCCAGACCGGACAGCGAATACGACAACGGCACATCGCGCAGCAGCTGCAAGACAGCGCTCAACTGCTGGAAATACGCAGGCCCGGGTCGCAATGTCGCTGCCGCACGACCGCCGCCGTGCTGCCGCAGATTTTCCGAACAGAACCCGCAGCGCGCCGAACACGGCCGCACCGAGGCATACGGGGTAAAGGTGATCGGCAACGCTGCGCGATAGCTGCGCGCGCCGATGCGCAGCGCATGCCAGCGGCTGGCCTCGTCCTGCAGCGGCACGCGCCGCTGCAGGTGGGGTGCTGCGGCGCGCAGGCGCGCCGACAGCGCCGAAGCAGGCAACAAGGAGATGTCGTCGATGGAAGCGTGCATGGCGAACCCTGCGCGCCGCGCGTCAGCGACGTGCGGCGTTGGCACGCGCGCGCACCTGCTCCAGCGTCCACTCCTGTTGCGACACGCCGTTTTCCCACACCGTCACCAGCGCGTCTTCGCTGTCGGGGTAGGCGTCCATCTCATCGAGCAAGGCGCTGCGGTAGCTGCCATCGTTGCGGTTGCGCAGCAAGGTCAGGCGGCCGCGCTTGCTCTGCTTGCCTTGGTCGGTGATCGGGTCCTTGTAGACATCGACCCACTGCCCGTCCACGCGCACCGCCGAGCACTTCAACGCAAACTTCTGCGTGTCGCGGTCCACCTTCTGCAGCAACGCACCGCCCATACCGAAGGCGACATTGTCGGCGGCGTAGCCGGCGGCGGTGATGCGCTCCAAAATCGCGCGTAGCGAGGTGGGATTGATGCCATCGCCCTGGATCACCCGCACATGGTTGAGCACCTTGTAGCCCTTGCCATTGACCTGATGGCCGAACGCTTCGTCCAGCAACAGCAGGCACTGCTCGACCACATCCACCGGGTCGCCCGAATCCGGACGAATCACCACCGTTGCGCCGGAGGCGATCACTTCCTCGCGCAAGGTGGTACCCCAATGCTCGGCAATGGCGCGGTAGATGTCGTAGCTGTCCGACACCACCGCCACGATCGAACCCGGACGCGCGAACTGCTTCAGCATGTTGCGATACGCATCCACCTCGCGCTCGCGGCCCCAGCTGGTGATGGTGCTGTGCTCGGCAGCGGGAATCGAATACCCGGCCACCGGCGTGTGGTAATGCGCACGCGCCAGCAGCAATGCCGACAAGGTGTCGGTACCCAGAAAGTTCACCAGATGCGCGGCACCGCCCAACGCGGCCGAGCCAAGACTGGACACGCCGCGCGCGCCAAAATCGTGCAGCTTGAAAGGCAACTGCCCTTCCGGATCGTCGCTGGTGCGCTCCAGGTAGTCGCGCACGATCTGCTTCACCTGCCAGCTCACCGTGGCCACCGTCACCGGGTACCACACGCGCAGCAACAAGGTTTCCAGATACGACGGCACCCAGAATGCCTTGGCGTCGGTGGACTCGATGGTCATCAGCACGTTGTGCGTTGGCACCACCGCTCCCTCGGGCACCGCGCGGATGCGGATCGGCAACTGACCGCCAAGCCGGTCGACGATATCGCGCCAGCCGGCTTCGTTGAACGGCTCGCCATGCGCAGCCAGCAACGCTTTTGCATCGTCGATGTCGGCGTGCGTCACCGGCCGGTTGATCGCTTCCTTCAGGATCGACTGCAGGCCGAAGAACACGGTCTGCTCGTAAAGCCCGCCGCGCGATTCGACATAGAAAAACGACGCGTCGGTGCCGGGCGGATATTGCAGCCAGTGGCTGGCCTTGTAGCTATCGGTGTTGAGCAGCAGGTTATCGAGGTAATGCATGACGGAAGCTCCTTCGCGTCGAATGAACCGGCGGTCTGTCCGCCGGCGGGAGGTCACGGTTCAAGCGGTCACGGCATGTGCGGCCCTGGTGGTATCGCGGCAGCACGTCGTCGTTGCGCGCGTCAGCCACGGCCCAGGAAGAATTCAAGAATATGCAGGTGGTCTTCGTACAGGCGCGGGCCCATCGCCATCACTTCGGCGATCGGAATCCAGCGCGCCTTGTCGGCATCGTCGCCGCCGCGCACCGCAGGCAACTCGCCGGCCGGAAACTCGAAATGGAACGCATGGGTAATGGTGCGTCCGCGCTGACTGCGTTCGGGATGATCGAAGACCTGCTTGCCACGCAACGAGCCCTTGAGCACCGGCACCGGCAGCTTGAGCCGGGTTTCCTCGCGCAGCTCGCGCAGGCAGCAGTCCAGCAGTCCTTCCTCCTGGCCGACGAAACCGCCGGGCAATGCCCACAAGCCCTTGCCCGGTTCGGCGCGACGCCGCACCAGCAGCACGTGGCCCGAATGCACCACCACCGCATCGGTGGTCACGAACGTCGGCGGATATGGCGCGTCTTTCCACGCAGCACGGTATTGCTCGATGAAGCGGTATTCGGCCACCAGCTGCGCGTAGCTGGGGGAATTGCGCCGGAACGCTTCCAGCATGTCGTAGACAGGCGCCGGCACATTGCCGCGCAGCATCAACAGGCCGCCGTGAAAACCGATGTCGCCGGCTTCGAACAGGTAGCGGCGCAATTCGGTGGCAGACAGCGTTGCGGTGTGTTGCACATCTTCCAGCGGCCACTGCGGAAACTCACGCAGGTAATAACTGCTGGCATCCTTGTCCATGCCGATCAGGCCGATGTTCGCATCCAGCGAGCCGCCATCGGCTTGCACCGCTTCGGCAACCTGCCGCTGCACTTCGGCAATCCACAGGCTTTCGTTGTAGAGATGGTCGCGTAGCGGGCGCACGATCAGCCGCGCAGTTTCGTCCGGCAACGCGGATTCGATCATCACCGCACGTTCGGCGACGGTCCAAGGATTGCGAATGGTGCGCGGCGTGTCGGCCGAGCCGATCAGCACGATGAGCTTTTTCGCCTTGCCCAGCGCATGGCGGGCGACGGCGGCGTGGCCGTTATGAAAGGGCTCGAAACGCCCGATGAACACAAGATAATCGTACGGTGTTGCCATGAGAATCCCTCACGGTTGAGTGGTGGGCTGGCGGTCTGTCCGCCTGCCTAGTGCAAATGCTACGCCGATGCACGATGGCGTCAAGCGGCCACTTGCCTCTGCATCGGTGGTCGTCGCCGTGACGCAGCGGTCATCATCTCTGGCTAGACTCGGCGCTCTTGTTCTTCAAGGAATTTCCCTGCATGCCACGCTCCATCGCGCAGGTGCTGCGCCGCCTTCTCGCAATCGGTGCACTGTTGTGTATCGCCTTACCCGCGCTGGCTGTCACGCCGGCCGCGCCACTGCGGGTCATGTCGTTCAACGTGCGCGTGCCGGCCGATACCGATGGCGACAAACGCTGGCAGGTGCGTCGCGCTGCCATGGTCGCGTTGATCAAACAGACGCATCCGGACGTGTTCGGCACGCAGGAACTGGTGAGCGAACAGGCTGCCTTTCTGGCCGAACAGTTGCCCGACTACCGCTGGTTCGGCCAGGGCCGGCGCGGCGATGACAGCGACGAGCACATGGGCGTGTTCTACGACGCGCGTGTACTGCAGGTGGTGGAGTCGGGCAACTTCTGGCTGTCCGACACGCCCGAACGCGCCGGCAGCATTACCTGGGGCAATGTGCTGCCACGCATGGCCACCTGGGCGCTGTTCGAGCGACGCAGCGACAAAAGCCGCTTTTATCTGTTCAACACGCACTTTCCGTATCGCGATGAGGACGAGCCCGCCCGCGAGCGCAGCGCGCGCCTGATCCTGTCGCGCATCGCGCAGTTGCCCGCCACTGTCCCGGTGGTGCTGACCGGCGACTTCAACAGCGATCCGGACAAAATCACCTACCCCACGCTGACCGCGGTACTTCGCGATGCACGTGCACAGGCCAGCAAGCGCAGCGGGCCGGAAAACACCTTCCAGGACTTCACCACGCACCCGACCCGGCGCATCGACTGGATCCTGTATCGCGGATTGCGTCCTACACGCTTCGCAACCCTGGACGATCGTCCCGGCGGCATTCTGCCGTCGGACCATTACCCGGTGATGGCCGAGTTCGACTGGCCACGCTGAGGATAAGAGCGCGCAAGAGCCAGCGGCCGGCAGCCGGCGCGCGCGCCGGCGGTGGCACGGTCCAGCCGATGCACGCAGCGCTGCGGTGATCAAGCCGGGTGAATGCCGGCGTTCGCGGCGCTGGCCTGTAGCCATTCCAGCAAGGCCTGCAGGGTGGCCGAGGGGGCGTCGCGCCAGATGATGGACAGCTCGCGCCGCGCCCAGGTTTCCTCCAGCGGTACCGCCGCCAGCTGCTGCCTGACACTGGAGCAAGCCAGCGCCGCGTGCGGCACGATGGCCACACCCACGCCGCGTGCCAGCATGCGGCACAGCGTTTCGATGCCCGGCACGCGTGCGCGGATGCGCAGCTGCACGCCGGCACGGGCCAGATGCGTCCGCAGGTGGCGCTGCAAGGCGTTGTCGGCCGATAACGCCAGCAACTGCATCGGCGCGATATCGGCCAGGCGCAGGCTGTCGGCGCCGGCAAGCCGATGGCCGGCGGCCACCGCGACTACCAGGCGATCCTGCCGAAACGGGCGCCGTTGCAGGCCGGTGAAGTCGGCATGCCCGGCCACCACGGCCAGGTCGGCACGTTCGTCGCGCACTGCATCGGCCGCCTCCTCGCTGCCCCATTCGGCCAGGGTCAGGTCCACCCGCGGATGGGCCAGCAGAAAATCCGCGACGCACTCGGGCAGCCATTCGGAGAGTGCGGCGGTGTTCGCGGCCAGCCGCAGGGTGACCTGTCCACCGAGCCCGTAATCGCCAAGCTCGCTGCGCATCGCCTGTTCCTGCCGTGCCAGCACCCGTGCATGACGCAGCAGGACCTGGCCGGCGGCGGTGAGCGTCACGCCCCGCCGGCCACGCTCGAACAGGGCCGCGCCGACCTGCAGCTCCAGCGCGCGAATACGCGCACTGGTGGCCGCCAGCGATAGCGCCACGCGGTCGGCGCCGGCGGTGATGCTGCCGGTATCGGCCACCGCAACAAAGATCCGCAAGTCGGTGAATTCCACCTGCATCTGCACCTCCAGCCTTCGGTGTGGCCGAAGTCTGCCTCAAACAAAGACAGCTTGCCGGGCACCGCCCCCGCGCCGATGCTGCTCCCCATGAATGAAGACGTCTCGCAGCTGATCATGGTTGTCGCGGTATTCCTGTTGGCTGGCGCGGTCAAAGGCGTGGCCGGCATGGGGCTGCCAACGGTGGCAATGGGGTTGCTGGGGCTGTGGCTTCCGCCCAGCCAGGCCGCCGCGCTGCTGGTGCTGCCTTCGTTGGTGACGAATCTGCAACAGGCCTGGGGGCCAGCTGCGACCGAGCTGTTGCGGCGTCTGTGGCCGGTGCTGGCCATGGTGGTGGCGGGCACCTGGTTGAGCGCCGGGTTGATGATTGGCGGTCATCCGCGTTACCTGCGCGGCGCACTTGGGGTCCTGCTGGTTGCCTATGCCCTGTTGGGGCTTGCCCGCCGGCAATGGACCCTGCCGCCACGTCACGAGCGCTGGGGCAGCCCGCTGATCGGCCTGGTCGGTGGCCTGCTCAGTGGCGCCACCGGCGTGCTGGTCCTCCCGGTAGTGCCGTACCTCTCTGCACTGGGCCTGCCACGCGAGGTGTTGATCCGCGCACTGGCCGCGTGCTTCGGTACGGCAACGCTTGCGCTGGCCATCGCACTGGTCTGGCACGGTGGCGTGCCGCTCTCGGCCGGCCTCCCATCGCTGCTGGCGTTGCTGCCCACCGCGCTGGGAGTGTGGGCCGGTACGAAGCTGCGACGCCGCATCTCTCCCGAGGCATTCCGCCGGATATTTTTCGGCACCTTGCTGCTGCTCGGCCTGCAGGCCTGCTGGCAGGCCATCGCCTAAGACGCTGCCAGCGGCAACACTACTGTCCAAATGAAAACGCCACCGGCAAGCGGTGGCGCCCATGCATTGAATCGGCAGTCTGGCTCAGTCTGCCCAACGTCCCGGTGCGGTCGACTTCGGCAGCACCTGCGCCGACAACGGCTTGTCCTGCGACAGCAAGCCCAGCGCATCGGCCAGGATGGCCGCCGACTCATGCAGCAGCGGATCCGGACGCTTTTCGGCGGCCTTTTCGCGTGCAGTGTCCTTGACGATGTCGCGCTCGTTACCGGTCAGGCCGTCGTCGCTGTCTTCGGCAAGCGGATCCAGCGGCAGGCCGAGTTGCTTGCGAATCTGCTGGCGATCCTTGCGTTGCTGATCCTGCTTCTGTCGCTCGGCAACGCGCTCGGCCTCATTCAACGAAATGTACTTCTTGGCCTTTTCATCGCGGAACTGCTTGACGTCTTCTTCCCACCACTGGAATTCCTTGTCGGTGGCGATGCGCGCAGTGTGCAGAGCCTGCAACTTGGGCAGCAGCGGTGCGAAGTTGCCGTACTGGGTATGCGGCGCAGCGGCGATACGCGTCCACGGCAATGCATTGTCGTAGGTGCTCTCACCGAACTCGCTGGCATCCACGCTGGCCGGGAAGGCGATATCCGGCACCACACCCTTGTGCTGGGTGCTCGAGCCGCTGACGCGGAAGAACTGCGCGATCGTCAACTTGACCTGCCCATACCGCTGCCCTTCTGCAGCAGGCCAGCGATCCAGGTCGACGATGTTCTGCACGGTGCCCTTGCCGAAGCTGGTTTCGCCGATCACCAGACCACGACCGTAGTCCTGGATGGCACCGGCAAAGATCTCCGATGCCGACGCCGAGCCGCGGTTGATCAAGACAGCCAGCGGACCGTCCCAGGCGACCTTGGGGTCGCTGTCACCGTTGACGGTGACGCGGCCGCCGGATTCGCGGACCTGCACGACCGGCCCCTGCTCGATGAACAAGCCGGTCAGTTCGATCGCCTCGTCGAGCGACCCACCGCCGTTGTTGCGCAGGTCCAGCACCACGCCATCGACCTTGTCGGTCTTGAAGCCGGCCAGCAGCTTGGCGACGTCGCGCGTGGCCGAGGCGTAGTCGGTTGCGTTACGGCGACGGCCTTCGAAATCCTGGTAGAAGCCCGGCAGCTTGATGATGCCGATGCGGCGCTGCGGCTCGCTGCCGGTGGCCGGCAAGGTGATGGTTTCGCCCTTGGCAGCCTGCTCGGCCAGACGCACCTTCTGACGGGTCAGGGTCACCGTGCGGTGCTTGCCGTCGATGCCCGACTCGGCCGGGATGTACTCCAGGCGCACCTGGGTATCCTTGCTGCCGCGAATCTTGGCCACCACGTCATCGATGCGCCAGCCGATCACATCTTCGATCGCGCCATTCTTGGACTGCCCAACGCCGACGATGCGATCGCCCGGCTTGAGCGTGCCGTCCACCGCCGCCGGACCGCCCGGGATCACCTCGCGGATCACCACCATGTCGTCCTGCTTCTGCAGCTGCGCGCCAATGCCTTCCAGCGACAGTGACATCTGCTGGTTGAACGTTTCGGCAGTGCGCGGGGTGAAGTAATCGGTATGCGGGTCGACGGCATTGGTATAGGCGTTGACGAAGAACTGGAACACATCTTCGCCCTTGAGCTGCTTGACCGAATCGGCCAGTGCCACATACCGCTTGTCCAGCGTCTTGCGAATGTCGTCGGGCTTCTTGCCGGCCAGTTTCAGGCGCAGCCAATCGTTCATCACCGACTGGCGCCACAGCACGTCCAACTGCTTATCGTCTGCAGCCCACGGCACGTCCTTGCGGTCGTACTCGAACTTGTCGTTCCCGCTGAAATCGAAGTCCTGCTTGAGCAGGTCGCGCGCGTACTTGACCCGTTGATCGACGCGCTTCTTGTAGACCGAGAACACCTGGAACGCCGGCTCCAGGTTGCCGCCGCGCAACGCGTCGCCCACGCCGGCCTGGAGCGGCGCGAAGCTGTCGATATCGGCCTGGGTGAAGAACTGTTTGCCGCCATCCAGCGTTTCCAGGTAGCGCTTGAACACGTCCTTGGACATCGCCTCGTCCAGCGTGCGCGGCCGGTAGGCATAGCGGCTGTCGGAGAGCAGGCCGTAGACGAGTTTGGTGGCCGTCGCCTGGTCGGGCGTGGCAGCGGCGGGCAGCGCAGTATCGGCGCGCGCAAGCAAGGCCATCGGAGTGGTCAACACCAGCGCCAGCAGGCCGGCCTTCATGCACGAAGAAACGTTGTAGGTCATCGAATGGCTCTCGGCACGAGGCCGACGAAAGAAGGGCGGTGAACGGATCAGACAGCATGACAGTGCCGAAAGTTGCTGGCGTTGTCATCCGCTGGCTGAATCAGCCTAGCGCCGGGCCTGTAGCGGATTGTGAACGAGACCGTACCTTGCGGCTGCGCGCCGCATGGGCCAGAGACGACACAGCCCCGCGCGATGCACGGGGCTGTCGTTGATTGGCATCGCGATGTGGCCGGCCGTAGCACGTCGCCACTGATCGATCAGTGGTCTACCGACAACACGCAGGACCGGCCTGCATCGAACGCACCTGCACCGCGCGGCTGGTTCCAACATCGATCGCACATCCGCCGCGACAGTCGCCCGATTGCCTGTTACCGACTCAGGCGGCGACGCCAGCGCCTGCAGCCTGCCGATCGGCGTGGTACGAAGAACGCACCATCGGGCCGGAGGCAACATGACTGAAGCCCAGCGCATTGCCGTAGTCTTCCAGCGCCTTGTATTCCTCCGGCGTCCAGTAACGCATCACCGGATGATGATGCGGCGTGGGCTGCAGATACTGGCCGATGGTGATCATGTCCACATCGTGCGCGCGCAGGTCGCGTAGCGTGGCCTGCACCTGCTCCATCGTTTCGCCCAGGCCCAGCATGATGCCGGACTTGGTGGCGATGGACGGATGCTGCGCCTTGAAGCGCTGCAACAGCGTCAGCGACCATTGGTAGTCCGCGCCAGGGCGCACGTTCGGATACAGGTCCGGCACGGTTTCGATGTTGTGGTTGAACACGTCCGGCGGGCTCAGCGCCAGGATCTCCAGCGCGCGGTCCATGCGGCCCTTGCCGCGGAAATCCGGAGTCAGGATTTCGATACGCGTGTTGGGCGAACTGGCCCGGATGGCCGAAATGCAGTCGACGAAATGCTGGGCGCCACCGTCGCGCAGGTCGTCGCGGTCCACGCTGGTTACCACCACGTACTTCAGGCCCATGTCGGCCACGGTGGCGGCCAGGCTGGCCGGCTCGCTCGCGTCGGGCGGCTTCGGCCGGCCATGCGCCACGTCGCAGAACGAGCAGCGCCGCGTGCAGACCTCGCCCAGGATCATGAAGGTCGCGGTGCCGTGGCTGAAGCATTCGTGGATGTTCGGGCAGCTGGCTTCTTCGCACACCGTGACCAGGCGGTTTTCGCGCAACTTGGCCTTGAGGTTCTGTACCGCATTGCCGGAGGGAATCCGCACCCGGATCCACGACGGTTTCCGCAGCACCGGCGCGTCGACGAACTGCACCGGCGAGCGGTTGATCTTGTCGCCACCGATCTGCTTGACGCCGGTCTGCAGCGGCGCAGGCGCGGCGGTGTCGCCGGAGACGACCTGCAAGGGAATGGAACGGGCGATAGGCTGGGTCATGACGATACGGGGCGCTCAGGCCGGAAGCGAAAGGTCGGGCAATGCGGAAGTGGGCTGCAGCACGAGGCCGAACTGGCGCGCCAGCTGGTCGAGCAGCACCGCCTTGACGGCGTCCATCCCGGAGGGGCCGCCCAAGTCTAGCACCGAGGTCACCTGCAGACCCTGGTAGCCACACGGGTTGATGCGGTGGAACGGTTCCAGGTCCATCGCCACGTTGAACGACAACCCGTGGAAGGTGCAGCCACGCCGCACGCGAATCCCGAGCGCGGCGATCTTGGCCCCGCCCACGTACACGCCAGGAGCACCGTCGCGGCGCTCGGCCACGATGTTCCACTCCTCCAGCGTATCGATCAGCGCCTGCTCGATCTTGCACACGTAATCGCGCACACCGATCTTCAGCCGGCGCAGATCCAGCAACGGGTAAACGACCAATTGGCCCGGGCCGTGATAGGTGACCTGCCCGCCGCGATCGACCTGCAGCACCGGAATCTCGCCCGGGGCCAGCACATGCTCGGGTTTGCCGGCCTGGCCCAACGTAAACACCGGCGCATGCTCGACCACCCAGACCTCATCGGCCGTGTGTTCGCCACGCGCATCGGTGAAACGCTGCATTGCACGCCACACAGGCGCGTAATTCTGCTGGCCGAGGTCGCGTAATTGCGCAGGCAGGCCAGCCGTAGAGCTGCTCACGGGCTCGGCCGCTACAGCGTCCACTTCACTTCCGGATGATCGCGCAGCGCCTGATGTGCGGCCTCGAACTGCTCGCGGCTTTCGGCACGGAAGCCAATCTTGACCGAGACATACTTTCCGCTGGAAGAATGCTTCCAGCTCACGCTCTCCTGCAGCAGCTCCACGCCGGTGGCAGCAAGCAGGCGCGGAAGCTCGGTTTCCAGGCCGCGCTCGGCCGTGCCCATGGCGCTGAGCTCGAAGGTGCCGGGAAATTGAAAACCGTGATCGGGGTTGTCGGTGCTGATATCCATCTGCCCATTATCGGGCCGACGATGGGCAAACCCAAGCTTCTGCAGCCGATCGCCGCGCCTGGCTGGTCTGTAGCGCCGACATGCGATCGGCACCGAACTTTCCAAAAACGTGACGCAGCCACGCTGATGAACCGAACGCAGCCATGGGTAGCTGGCAACGCGGTCGCGAGCCGAAGCGGCAGAGGCTGCAGTCGCGGCCACGCACTTCACACGGCGCAACAGAAGACGCAGGCATTTTTCCGATTCCAGCTCTCCTCCCCAGGTCCTCCATGCTCCGACCGCACGCGTTGTCTGCTGCCTTGCTGCTTTCTCTTTCCGGGCTGTCGTTGCCGGCCCTGGCGGCGGATCAGTGCGATTCCAGCCGTCTTGGGCGCACGCCGCCTGCGGTGAACTTCCGTGTCGATAACGACTTGTTCGGCGGCGAGGATCAGGACCAGGGGTATTCCAACGGCGCGGTACTGACATTGGTGTCGCCGAACCTGGTCGATTACACCGACGATCCGTGCCTGCCGCGGACTGCGCGGTGGGTCAACAGCTATCTGGAGCGGCTGCACCCGGGCGAGTTCGACCAGCAGAACATGGTGTTCTCCATCGGCCAGGCGATCTTCACCCCGACCGATTACACCCGCCGCGACGTCATCCCGGACGACCGCCCCTATGCCGGCATCCTGCTGGCGAGCTTCGGCTACAACGCGCGTAACGATGCGCACCTGCGCACCACGCAGTTGCAGGTCGGCGTTGTCGGCCCGTGGGCGCTTGCGAAGGAAGCGCAGGATGCGATCCACGATGCGCTCGGGGACGAGAAATTCCAGGGCTGGGACAACCAACTGCACAACGAACCGCTGATCAACCTGGTGCACGAGCGCATGCATCGCTGGCCGGCCGATGCCAGCGGCAATGCCGGTGGGTTCGGCTGGGATTTCATTTCGCATTGGGGCGGCGCGGTCGGCAACATGGCCACGCACTTGAATGCAGGCGGCGAAGCGCGCTTCGGCTGGAAGCTGCCGGACGACTTCGGCAGCACCCCGACCCGCCCCGCGGGCGAAAACACCGCCCCCAGCCGGCTCGGGCGCGCCAGCGGCTGGTCCGGCCACCTGTTCGTCACCACCGACGCGCGCTGGGTGATCCGCGACATCACCCTGGACGGCAACACCTTCCGCAACAGCCATAGCGTGGACAAGCGCCCGTTCGTCGGCGATGTGGGCTACGGCCTGGCAGTGATGTACGGCCGCTGGAAATTCGCCCTCGCCCGCTACCACCGTACCCGCGAATTCGACACCCAGCGCGAAACGCCGGTGTATGGCAGTTTTACGATCAGTCGAATGCTTTGAAGGCAGGGATTGGGGATTCGCAAGAGCGGGCCAGCAATGCGTTTTGTTCGCTGCCGGCCTGGATGTTTGATCGTGGTTACCGGGCCTTGGGATTTGGGAGCAGGGATTTGTAAGAGCAGCGCGGGGCTTCGCCGCTGCCCTCGCTTTCGAATCCCGAATGCCGACTCCCCAATCCCGCAAACAAAAAAGCCGGCAAACGCCGGCTTTTTTGTTTGGATCACTCCGATTCCCACCACATCCAGAACGCATCCCACAGGCGCTTGAAGAATCCGCCCTCTTCGACCGCGTTGATGGCGACCAGCGGGGCCTGGGCGATGACCTTGCCGTCCAGGCTGACCTTCACGGTGCCAACCTGCTGCCCCTGCTTGATCGGTGCCTGCAGGTTCTTGGGCACTTCCATGCTGGGCTTGAGATCGTTGTAGCGGCCGCGCTGCAGGCTGACCAGCAGCGGCTGTGCCACGCCGAGCTGCACTTCATCCTGCTGACCCTTCCAGACCTTCTGCTTGGTGACGACCTTGCCGGGCGCATACAGGCTGTGGGTTTCGAAGAAGCGGAAGCCCCAGTTGAGCAGCGCCAGGCTATCGGTGGCGCGCTGTTCTTCGGAGCTGTCGCCCATCACCACCGCGATCAGGCGCTGATCGCCGCGCTTGGCCGAGCTCAGCAGGCAGTAGCCGGCTTCGGAAGTGTGACCGGTCTTGATGCCGTCCACCGCCGGGTCGCGCCACAGCAGCCGGTTACGGTTGCTCTGCTTGATGGTGCCGACCTGGAATTCCTTGATCTTGTTGTAGGCGTAGGTCTCCGGGTAATCGCGCACCATCGCGCGGCCCAGCAGGGCCAGGTCGTAGGCGGTGGAGTGATGCCCTTCGGCGCTCAGTCCGTGCGCGTTGACGAAGTACGAATCCTTCATGCCGATCTTGGCGGCGTAGCTGTTCATCAGCGAGGCGAAGGCTTCTTCGCTGCCGGCCACGTGCTCGGCCAGCGCGATGGCGGCATCGTTGCCGGACTGGATCGCCATGCCCTTTTCCATGTCTTCCAGACGCGCCGTCTGGTTGACCGGGAAGCCGCTGTAGCTGCCGTCGGTGCCCGCGCCGCCTTCGCGCCAGGCGCGTTCGCTCATCATGACCTGGTCGTCGCGCTTGACCTTGCCGTTCTTGATCTCGGCGGCGACCACGTAGGAGGTCATCACCTTGGTGATGCTGGCCGGCGCCAGCTGCTGGTGGATGTTTTCACCGGCCAGCACCTGCCCGGTGGCGTAGTCCATCAGGATCCAGGACTTGGACACGGCCGGTGCGGGCGCCGGCGGTACCGGCAAGGCGGCCGGGGCGGCAGCCACGGCAGGAGTCGGCTGCGGCGCAGGTGTCTGGGCGCAGACCAGGCCGAAGGCGAACGTGGCCACGGCAGCGGCGGCGAAGCGGAATTTCATTGAAGAACGACTCCTGACGGGCCCGAAAGCCGGGCAATGCGAAATTGTAAGGCGCCGCGGCGATCAGGGCGACGCGTTGCGCGATGCGTGCGCTTGCGCAGTTCAGCGATGGCAGCCAGGCGCACGGACGCTTGCGGTGCCCGAGGCGAACTGCCGAATGCGGCGACACGCACACGTGCGGCATTGCTTGCAGCGCATTCGACGGGCGACGCCGGTGCGCAGGCGTGAGCTGGAGGCAGACGACGCGAAGGATTTGACGTGCGCGACGTGCATATCGAAGCCGACCTTGGTCGCATCCGCCTTGCAGATGCGCAATGCAGATGCGCAATGTTTACCCGCTGACCGGGTGGGCTCAGCCGTTCCCGATAATGCCACTGCAGCCAGCGCGCAAGCACGGATGCGCTCACGCCCGATCGGCGTCGCAGTGGCCCACCCAGGCGCGCTAATTGACCACGATCTGCGGGCGACCGAACCCGAGGCCGGCGATGCGCTGGGCAATCTCCGACGCATTTGCATGGTCGCGTGCATTCACGCGTAGCCGCCACAGCGTGCGCCCGCCACTGACGATGTCGCTGACGCTGGCGCCGGCAATCCCCGCCGAAGCCAGTTGCGACAGTGCGCGATTGGCGTTTTCGCGGCTGGCGAAACTGGCGACCTGCAGCAGGATGTCGCCGAGCGCAGCTTCGGCCACGCTGGGCGCCTTGGCGGGCGCTGGGTCGGCCTTGAGCGGGCGCGAGGCAGTGCTTTCGGATGGCTTGACCGCCGCAACCGCCACTGGCGGCGCCGCGGCGGGCACGGCGGCAGACGCTGACGCGGCCGGTCGCGGGGCCGCAGCGGCCGGCTTGCCGGTGGCCACACGCACGCCCTGCGCCTTCATCCAGGCATCGAAGTTGTCGGCATTGCCGGGTTGGCGCGAATCGGCGACGCGGTAGCGCCAACGCTCGCCGGCCGCAGTGACCGGTGCACCGGCAGTGGGTGCAGCGGCAGTTGTGGCAACCGCGGTGGCGGTACCGGTGGCGACCGCACGCGGCGGCACGGTGCGGGTGGGCAAGCGCTGCACCAGGCCATCGATCTGGCTGGCGCCGGCAGCCGGCCGCGCCGCGGCAACGGCGGTATTCACCGGTGTCTGGCCACTGCGGCGCTTGGCGAGCAGATTGCCGTTGTCGGCTTCGGTCAGGCCGCGGACTTCGACATTGCCGGTGCCCTTGCCGGTGATGCCCAACTTCACCGCCGCGGCGTAGCTCAGATCGATCACCCGGCCGTCGTGGAAGGGGCCGCGGTCGTTGACGCGCACCACCACCGACTGGCCGGTGTCGGTGTTGGTCACCAGCGCAAAGCTGGGCAGCGGCAAGGTCTTGTGCGCGGCGGTGAAGGCGTACATGTCGTACACCTCCTTGTTGGAGGTCAGCCGGCCATGGAACTTGTTGCCGTAGTACGAGGCGGTGCCGCGTTCGACATAGTCGCCGGGGTTGTCCATCACCACATAGCGCTTGCCCAGCACTTCGTACGGCGAACGATTGCCCACCGCCGAGCGCGGCTCGTTGGTGACCAGCGGCTCGGGGATGCAGGCCACATTGGGCACATGATCGGGCGTGGAGTCTTTCACGCCGGGCTTGTACAAGCCGCCGGCGGTGTAGTCGCCGCGCGTGGACGGATCTTCCTTGGCGGGCGCATACGGCGAGGTGGACGGGCAACCGGTGGCGACATACGCCGGGCCCTTGCCTTCGACCTTCACACCCTTGATCGCGCCGCTGCCGGTGCCGCCGGCGGTCTTCTTCGGTGCGCTGCTACAGGCCGCCAGGCCGAGCATCAGCGCCATCGGGATCAGCCACTTGGGGCCTGCAATGTTGTTCATGCCGGGGGTAACTCCTTGCCGGCGATGGCCTCGGACAGCTGGAACACGGCCATCGCATACATCTTGGAAATGTTGTAGCGGGTGATCGCGTAAAAGTTCTGGAAGCCCAGCCAGTACTGCTTGCCGTTGGCGTCGTCCAGGCTGATCGGGGTAGCGGTGCTGCCGGCCACCACCGGTGCGCTCGGGTGATAGCCGCGCGCCGACAGGTCGGACAGCGTGTACACCGGCGACCAGTCGGTGGGATTGAATTCTTCGTGCCCGGCGGCCAGCGTGGCCGGTACCGCGACCTGCCCGCCACGCACCCAGCCGCCCTTCTTGACGAAGTAATTGGCGATCGAGGCGAACACGTCGTTGTAGTCGGTGAACAGATTGCGCTTGCCGTCGGCATCGCCATCCACGCCGAACTGGCGATAGCTGGACGGCATGAACTGGCCCATGCCCATTGCGCCGGCATAGCTGCCGATCAGGGTGCTGACGTCGAGTTGCTCTTCCTTGCCGAGCGCGAACAACTGGGCGAGTTCATCGCGGAAAAACAGTTCGCGGCGCACCTCGCGTTCGAGCTTGGCCGGGTCGCCGCTGCGCGGATAGCGGAACGCCAGCGTGTACAGCGCGTCCAGCACGCGGTATTTGCCGGCGTTGCTGCCGTAGCTGGTTTCCACCCCGATGATGGCCACGATCACCTGCGCCGGCACACCGGTGGCGGCTTCGACCTTGCTCAGCTCGGCGCGGTGTTCGGCGAGAAACTTGCGGCCGCCATCGATGCGCGCCTGGGTGATGAACATCGGCCGGTATTCGTTCCACGGCTTGACCCGTTCGGCCGGGCGCGACATCGCAGTGACAATGGCGTCCTTGAATTGCGCCTGCGCCAGCACCGCTTCGATCTGCGCGGCATCGATGCCGTACCTGGCCGAGGTGTCGCGCACGAAGTTGGCGCGGGCGATCTCGAACGGCACCGGAGTCAGGTCGACTGGCGGAAGCGCGGGCGCCTCGGCGGCGGCGCTGGCCGGCGGTGCTGATGCCGATGGCGCAAGCGGCGGCTTGGCCGGCGGCGCGCTGGCAGCCGGTGGCGGCGACGGAGGACTGGGCTGGGTCGCGCAGGCGACAAGGCCGAGGGTGAGCAGGCAGGTCAGGGTGCGTCGAATCATCGGCCGAGGGTAACAGACATCAGATGAACTTCTGGCAATAAGGCCATGAAACGCAAAGACTTTGGATCAAGTCAAGGGGTGTTGCAGCAAATGCGGGGATTCGGGATTCGGGATTCGGGATTCGGGATTCGGAACTCGGGGACTCGGGGACTCGGGGACTCGGGGACTCGGGGACTCGGGGACTCGGGGACTCGGGGACTCGGGGACTCGGGGACTCGGGGACTCGGGGATTCGGGGATTCGGGGATTCGGGGATTCGGGGAGTGGGGAGTGGGGAGTGGGGAGTGGGGAGCAGGATGAGTCGGGAATAGAAACGATGTTTTATGTTTACGGTTGAGGCTGCAACGCAAAAGCGGACCTGGCGGGCTGCTGCGGGGCCAAGGCCAGGACCGAGTCGTATGGTTTGGCTTAGACCGATACCGAGCCGTGCGGTTTGGTTTTGGCTGGCCGATGGGCAGAATCCTGGACGGCAAACTCGTCGGCGCGGTCCTCGCCCGCACTTGGAGCGACGGCTCGCCCCGCGCACGCTACTCATCCAGCTGAGTAGATGCGCATGTGGCGTGGATTGGCGGACGACGCGTTCGCAACTGCGCCGCCTTGGCGGGTGCAGCGCTGCGCGGTAGCCACCGGTCCGGCGCGGCCGCTGGAGGGCCGCGCCGGGTGTCTCACAGTGCCGGGAAGCGGGGTGCGCCCGAGCAGGTGGGGATCGCGCCGCTGACCTGTACCGGGCCGGTGGTGACTCCGGTGCCGGTCGGTGTCAGCGCGCTGTTGCTGAGCCCGATCTGTGCGTTACTGGCGGTCACCGTCACCGAGGTGCTTCCGATGGCCACATTGGCCAGCACCAGATCCAGCGGTGTCTGCGCGTCGTAGCCGCGCAGGATCCACCCCTTGCCGCCGGCGTCATTGGCGCTGTGCAATCCATCCACGACGATGGCGCTGAAGGTCGGCTTGGTACCGCTACTGCCGCTGGCATAGAACGGGTTGATCACCACCGGGCTGGTCACCCCATACAGGCAGGTGTTGCGATAGGTCACCTGGCTGACCGGCCCGCCCTTGACGATGCTGGTCTTGATACGCAGGCCGTTGTTGTCGGTGCTGCGGTTACCTGCATCGTCGGTGGACACCAACGCATTGTTGTCCACCAGCACGTTGCTGACGCCGGACATCACTTCGCTGCCGATCGAGATGCCGTGCGTGCCATAGCAGCGGCTGTTGCGCACGGTGATGTTGGCCGACTTGGAGGCGATGGTCTTGATCGCCACGCAGTCGTCGCCCCCCATCACATCACTGTCGTGGATGGTGGCGTTGACCACGCTGTCCAGATCCAGTCCGTCGGTATTGGGGCTGGTGGCGGGTGATTTCACCCGCACGCCCCAGATGGTGAGGCCATTGACGATATGCGAGAAGAAATGGAAGTACGCCGCATTGATCAGGTTGACGTCGTAGAGCGTGAACTCGCTGGAATTCTGCACCTTGATCAGGTCCGGGCTGTTCTGCACCTGATTGGCCTTCTTGGCGTTTTCGCCGAACTCCCACCAGGTGGTGCTCTTGCCCAGCATGGTCTGATCACCGCGCCCATCGATGGTGCCCTGACGCCCGCCGGTGCGGATGCCCATCACGCCTGCATTGTTGCCCTTGACGCTGATCAACGGCAGGCAAGCCCCGCTCTTGGAACCGGCAGTGCCGCAACCGCTGCCGTAGTCGGCCGGGTTGCGCGAGCCGTACAAGGTGACGCCCTGGTCGATGACCAGGGTGACGTTGGCCGGGATGGACAACGGCCCGGTCAGAAACGCGTTGCCACTGCCGCTGGTCAACAGCACGCTTCCGTTCTTGCAGGCGTTGAGCGCGGCCTGGATGGCCTTGGTATCGGGGGGCGCGCTTTCCAGCGCGGCGTCGAATTGCCGCCCGGTCGGCGTCTGGCTGGCCTTCAAGGACGGCTGGCAAGTGGCGCGAATCGCCGGTTGCGCGACAGCGCGCGTATCGCCGGTAGCAAACGTAACGGCGCCGGCTTGCGCAGCAAGCGTCAGACAAACGCCGCCGATGGCAGCGGTAAGCAGTTTCATAGAAGAGATCACCCGAAAGAGAAAGTGCGCGTGCCCGTGCAGGCCACGCGGTGCGCACCGCCATCGCTGCAGCGGCGTGGCGGACTCTACGGAGCGTGGTGCGCGCCTGTAGCAGACGAGCGAATCGGACACCGTGGGAGCGAAGTCACGCCCGCGCGCTGCGCGCTCCTTGCAACGCAGCGCGCAAAACACGACACGGGTGCCGAGCTGTCAGCGCGATGACATGCGCGCGTCACGACCGTCAACAACGCGTTCGTGTGGCCTGCTGCGCGCGGAGTGATTGGTGTGACGCACGTCAGGCACTCTGCCTGGCGCTCACAACCCGCACGGACACGATGCAGTGCAGCGACGCGGCCTCAGTATCCATGCACCGGGCGATGCGACTTCACCGCCATCACCAGCCCCAACCCGGCCAGCAACGACACCGCCGAGGTGCCGCCGTAACTCATCAGCGGCATCGGCACGCCCACCACAGGTAGCAGGCCGGAGATCATGCCGCCGTTGACCAGCACGTAGACGAAGAACGCCAGGCCGGTGGCGCCGGCAACCAGGCGCGAATAAGTGTCGCGCGCCTGCGAGGCGATCCACAGGCAGCGGCCGATGACGATCAGGTACAGGGTCAGCACGGTGGCGACGCCGATCCAGCCGAATTCTTCGCTGAGCACGGAAAACGCAAAGTCGGTGGTCTGTTCGGGAATGAAGTTCAGGTGCGATTGCGAGCCCAGACCCCAGCCCTTGCCGTCCAGCCCACCCGAACCGATCGCGATCTTGGACTGGATGATGTTCCAGCCCGCGCCAAGCGCGTCGTTTTCGGGGTTGAGGAACATCATGATGCGGTCCTTCTGGTACGGCCGCAGCAGCCAGAACCACGCCACCGGCGCAGCCGCGGAGACACCACCCACACCAACGGCCACCCACCACCACGGCAGGCCGGCCAGCAACAGCACGAACACGCCGCTGGCAGCAATCAACACGCCGGTGCCGAAGTCCGGCTGCAACATGATCAGCGCGGTGGGCACGCCGATAATCACGCCGGTCACCAGCACGGTGGCAATGCGCGGCGGCAGCGGCATGCGGTGGAGATACCAGGCCGCCATCATCGGCAGGCTGATCTTGAGCAGCTCTGCCGGCTGCAGGTAGAACACTTTCAGGTCCAGCCACTGCCGGCCGTACTTACCGGTGCCCAGCGCGAAGACCGCCAGCAGCGGCAGCATCGACAAGCCGTACACCCACGGTGTCCAGGCGCGCAGGCGCAGTACCGACATGCGTGAAATGCCCCACATCGCTGCTGCCCCGATAATGAAGCGGATGCCCTGCGCCAGCATCAGGTGCTCGCCATTGGCAGTGCCGCCGGCGCTCTTGAGCACCGACAGGCCGATGGCCATCAGGCCGCCCAGCGCCAGGCACAGCACCCAGTCCAGGCTGCGCGTAAAGCGCGCAGCCATGTCCACCAACCAGCGCAGGATGTCGCTCAATGGTCGGTCTCCTGCACCGCGTCCGGCACATCCGGCACCACCGGTTGCGCGGGAGTGTTGGGGTCCAGCGCAACGGCGCTCTGGCCGATCACCACCGGCAGCTCGTCCAGCGTGGCAGCGGCGGCGTCGCCGGCGGCGCGCGCGTCGGTGACGCCGGCTTCGAACTGATTGACGCCCACGGCGGTCATGCCCAGCTCGCTGTCCAGCGGCTCCAGACCGGCGGGCATCTTGCCCAGCAGCCAGGCATCGAAGATCTTGCGTGCGATCGGCGCCGCCGAACTGGTGCCGAAACCGCCGCCTTCCACCGCCACCGCCACCGCGATGACCGGGTTGTCGGCCGGCGCGAAGCCGACGAACAGGCCGCGGTGACGCAGGTGCAACGGCAGGCTGCGCGGGTCCACTGCCGCCACGCCCTTGCGGCTGACCACCTGCGCGGTGCCGGTCTTGCCCGCCATCTGGTACGGCGCGCCCGGGGTGATCGCATAGCCGGTGCCGCCGGGCCGCATGGTGTCCATCATGCCCTCGCGCACCACCTGCAGATGCGCCGGGTTCTGGCTGAGCGGCTTGCCGGGCGGCTGGATCATCGGCTCCCAGGGATGATCGAAACCGGTGCGTTCTTCCAGCACCAGGTGCGGGCGCAGCAGCAGGCCACTGGCGATCGCCGAGACGCCGCGCACCAGCTGCAGCGGCGTGACCTTCCAGTCGCCCTGGCCGATGGCGATGTTGACCGTGTCGCCGGGATACCAGCGCTCCTTGCGCGTCTTGTACTTGTAGGCGGGCGACGGCAGGATGCCGCCGATTTCGCCCAGCAGGTCCACCCCGGTAGGCTGGCCGAAGCCGTACTCGGACATGTAGTGGTCGAAGCGCTCGATGCCCATATCCACCGCCAGGCGGTAGTAGTAGGTATTGACCGACTGGGCGATCGACTTGCGCAGGTCGGTCCAGCCATGCCCGCCGCGGTGCGAATCGCCCCAACCGCGGCTGACGCCGGGCAGGTAGAACATGCCGGTGGACAGCACCCGGTCTTCCGGCCGGCGCAGGCCGCTGTCCAGGCCGGCCAACGCGATCAGCGGCTTGAGCGTGGAGCCCGGCGCCACGCCGCCCAGCACCAGCCGGTTGAACTGCGGCCGGGACGGGTTGTCGTTGAGCATCTTGAAATCGATATGCGAGATGCCGTTGACGAACAGGTTGGGGTCGTAGCTGGGCAGGCTGACCATGCCCAGGATCTCGCCGGTGCGCGGGTCCATCGCAATGGCCGCCCCTTCGTGCTCGCCGAAGGCGGCCACCATCGCGCGCTGCAGGTCGGCGTCTACCGACAGGCGCAGATCCGCACCCGACTGCGGGGCGACCCGGCCGACGGTGCGGATGGCCCGCCCCTGCACATTGGTTTCGACCTGCTCGTAACCGACCTGCCCGCGCAGATCCTGCTCGTAGTAGCGCTCCAGCCCGGATTTGCCCATATGGGTGAGCGCAGCATTGCCCTCGCCCAGCACTGCCAGGTCTTTTTCGTCGATCCGGCCCACATAACCGATGATGTGCGCGAACAACGGGCCGTAGGGATAACGCCGGGTCAGATACGGCTCCAGCTCCACGCCGGGGAAGCGCCAGCGCTCCACCGCGAACCGTGCCATCTCTTCATCGCTCATGCGCAGCTTGAGCGTCACCGGCAAAAAGCTGCGGCGTGCGCGGCGCTCGCGGTTGAAGCGTTCCAGATCCTCCGGCGCGATCGGGATCACCTTGCCCAACGCGTCCAGCATGGCGTTCATGTCGGCGACCTTGTCGGGGGTCACGTCCAGACGGAAGGCCGGCACGTTTTCGGCCAGCAGCCGGCCGGTGCGGTCGTAGATCATGCCGCGCCCGGGCACCACCGGTTTGGGCTTGATGCGGTTGGCCTCCGAACGGGTGGCGTAGACCTCGTGGTCGAGCACCTGCAACTTGAAATACCAGCCGCCCAGGCCGACCAGGCAGATCACCACCATCACAAAGCCCAGCACCGCGCGACGGCGGAACTGTTCGGCCTCCGCATGCGGATTCTTGGGATGACGGCGCCCGTGCATGGCTTACTTCTTGCCCCGCTTGCCCAGCCGCACCGCATCCAGCACCACGAACAGCGGCGGCCACAGCGCCATGCCCAGCAGCGGCGCCCACCAGTAGCTCCACGGCAGGGTTGGCTCGCCCACCGCCAGATGCACCGCCGAAGACACGATGCGGTCGTTGAGCAGCAGCCCGCCGATGGCCAGCGCCTGTTGCGAGACCGGGAAAAAACGCATGCGCGCGCGGAAGCGCTGCAGGATGAAGGTCATGATCACCAGCCGCAGCGCCTGTTCGCCGAGCAGCCCGCCATACAGCAGATCGGCCAGCACGCCGGCCACGAAGGCCAGGCCCAGCCCAACCCGGTCCGGCTCCTCGATCACCCAATATGCCAGCACCAGCGCCAGCCAGTACGGCCGCAGCGGCTGCACCACCATCGGCAACGGCAGCAGGCCCAGGACCAGCGCAATGAAGATGCTCGCCGGCAGGATCCAGGTGTTGCGCATGCGGGTCATTGGTCCGTCTCCTGCGGAGAAGAACGGGATTGGGGATTGGGGATTGGGGATTGGTTAGAAGCGGCCGCCTGTGCTGGTGCGGCGTTGCCGTTGCCGTTGCCCCTTCCAGCGTCTCCACTCCCTGAAGCCCGTGAGCCCTGCGATGACGCTGCGCGGGAACCGCGGGTCTGGAGTTCAGGGCCGTTCGACCCAGGAGGACTGGCCGGCAGGCTGGCGTGGCCGCTGGATGCTTTGGAAATCCCGCCCACCGGCGTGCGTGGCGTGGCAGCCACCGGCGCGCTGGCGGCTGCCGCGCCGCCGTTGCTGTTGTCGCTATTGCGAATCCCAACTCCCGAATCCCCAATCCCGGCCCCCGGCACCAACCGCAACGGCTTGCCGGCACGCAGCAGCAACACATCGCGGCCGCGATCGAGCTTGGCGGCCGGGGTCAGTTCGCCGACCAGGAAGGCGTGGGTATCGTCGGGATGCAGTTCGGAGACCTTGCCGACCGGGAAGCCGGCCGGGAAGCGGCCGCCCAACCCCGAGGTGACGATTTCATCGCCCACCTGCACGCCGGCACTGAGCGGGATGTCGCGCAGTTCCAGGCGGTCGCCGCGCCCGTAGACGATCAGCCGCACGCCATTGCGCGCCACGCTGACCGGCACGGCGTGGTCGGGGTCGGTGAGCAGCAACACGGTGGAATGCAGCGGGGTGACTTCGATCACCTGTCCCATCAGGCCGCCGGCATCGATCACCGCCTGGCCCAGCACCACCCCTTCGCGGCTACCGGCGTCCAGCAGCAGGCGTTGGCGCGTCGGATCCAGATCGATGTTCAGGATCGGCGCCAGTTGCACATCCAGACCGCGGCGCTCGGCCACGTTGAGCAGTTCGCGCAGTTGCGCGTTGTCCAGGGCCGCGGTCTGCAACCGGGTCAGGCGCGCATTGGCGACCAATAGCTGATTGCGCAGATCCCGGGTCTCTTCCACCAGTTGCGCATGCGTTGCGGCGTTGTCGCGCACCTGCGAGCCGATGCGCCCCGGCAGCCCGGCCACCGCCCAGATCGGCTGGATCAGCAGATTGGCCTGCATGCGCACCTGGCTCAGCCAGCCACCGCGGCTATCGAGCGCGATCAGCACCACCGCCAGCACCAGATAAACCAGCAGCCGCAGCGTGGAGGTGACTTCGCCCGGACGGGAGGCGACGGGAGGACCGGCGTAGGAGGGCACGTTAAGGCCGGGATTCGGGATTAGGTATTGGGGATTCGAGGAGCAGTTGGCGGCCCCCGGTACGACTAAGCGTTAGACAAACAGGGCTACACCGCAATCGGTCAAGGCCGAAGGCCGGGACACGCTTTGCGAATCCCGAATGCCGACTCCCTAATCCCGAGCGCTTCACTCCGGCGCGAAGAACTCGTTGCCGTGCATGTCCACCAGCTCCAGCGCACGGCCGCCGCCGCGGGCCACGCAGGTGAGCGGATCGTCGGCCACCTGCACGTGCAGGCCGGTTTCTTCGGAGATCAGGCGGTCCAGGTCGCGTAGCAGCGCGCCGCCACCGGTGAGGACGATGCCGCGCTCGGCCACGTCGGCACACAGTTCCGGCGGGGTCTGCTCCAGCGCCAGCTTCACCGCCGAGACGATGCCCGACAGCGGCTCATGCAGCGCTTCGAGCACTTCGTTGGAGTTGATCTTGATCATCTTCGGCACGCCCTCGGCGAGGTTGCGGCCGGAGATTTCCATCTCCTGCACCTCGTCCTGCGGGTAGGCGCAGCCGATCTGCAGCTTGATGCGCTCGGCGGTGGCTTCACCGATCAGCATGCCGTGGTTACGGCGCACGTAATTGGTGATCGACTCATCGAAACGGTCGCCGCCCACACGTACCGATTGCGAGTACACGATGCCGTTGAGCGAGATCACCGCCACTTCGGTGGTGCCGCCGCCGATGTCGATGACCATCGAGCCGCGCGCCTCGGTCACCGGCATGCCGGCGCCGATCGCTGCGGCCATCGGCTCTTCGATCAGATACACATCGCGCGCACCGGCCTCTTCCGCAGATTCCTTGATGGCGCGGCGCTCGACCTGCGTGGAGCCGGCCGGCACGCACACCAGCACGCGCGGGCTGGGGCGCAGGAAGCGCGATTTGTGCACCTTCTTGATGAAGTGCTTCAGCATCGCCTCGGTGTAGGTGAAGTCGGCGATGACGCCGTCCTTCATCGGGCGGATGGTGGTGATGTGGCCGGGGGTACGGCCGAGCATCTGCTTGGCCTCCGCGCCGACGGCAGCGACCGAGCGCGTGCCGCCGATTGCGCGATCCTGCCGCACCGCAACCACCGACGGCTCGTTCAGCACGATGCCCTGTCCGCGCACGTAGATCAGCGTATTGGCCGTGCCCAAATCGATGGACAGGTCGTTGGAGAACATGCCGCGGAGTTTCTTGAACATCGAGGGAGTCGTTCCTGGGTGAGTCGCGTGCCCGCCGCCAGACTGGCGAAAATTTGGGCAGAAAACGAAGTCGGCTAGCCTAGCAATCCCCCCCGGGGTGAGCAAGGAAAAATCGGCGATTTCGCCCCCGTTTTCATGTGGCGGTCACGCCGGCCATGGCATGCGGTTGTGGCCCTGATCGGCCGCAGCCGTTACCCTTTGCGCCGCGGCGCACGCGCCGTCCCGCTGCCATGCCCGGCAATTGGCGGGTTTTCCCAACGCAAAGGCCCGACTCGATGTCCGCACTGATCTGTGGTTCCCTCGCCTACGACACCATCATGGTGTTTCCGGACCAGTTCAAGAACCACATCCTGCCGGACAAGGTGCATATCCTGAATGTGTCGTTCCTGGTGCCGCGCATGCGCCGCGAGTTCGGCGGCTGCGCCGGCAACATCGCCTACAACCTGCATCTGCTCGGCGGCGCGCCGATCCCGATGGGCACCGTCGGCCAGGATTTCGGCCCGTACCGCGAACACTTCGAAACGCTGGGCATCGACCTGTCGCGGGTGAAGATCATCGACGACCTGTTCACCCCGCAGGCGTTTATCACCACCGACCACGACAACAACCAGATCACCGCCTTCCATCCGGGCGCGATGATGCGCAGCTACGAAAACCACGTGAAGGATGTGCCGGGCGTGACCCTGGGCCTGGTCGGCCCGGACGGGCGCGAAGGCATGATCCAGAACGCGGAAGAGTTCGCTGCCGGCGGCATCCCTTTCATCTTCGACCCCGGCCAGGCGATGCCGCTGTTCAACGGCCCGGAGCTGCGCCAGTTCATCGAACAGGCCCAGTACGTGGTGGTCAACGACTACGAGTCGAACCTGTTGCAGGAACGCACCGGCTGGGACGAAAAAGACATCGTCTCGCGTGTGCAGGCCTATATCACCACGCAGGGCCCGAAGGGCGCACTGGTGCATACGCCGGAAAAGACCTACGACATTCCGCCGGCGCACGAGCGCCGCGTGGTCGACCCGACCGGCTGCGGCGATGCGTTCCGCGCCGGGCTGATCTACGGCATCCAGGGCGGCTACGACTGGCTGACCATCGGCCGCATGGGCAACCTGATGGGCGCGCTGAAAGTGGAACACCCGGGCACCCAGAACCAACGCTTCGACTTCGCCGAGTTCAACGACCAGTTCAAGCAGCAGTTCGGCTACGCGTTGTAGCCGGGAGTGGGGATTCGGGAGTCGGGAGTCGTAAAAGCTGGGTCCTGGCGCCTCGAGGCCACGAGGAACCGCGCGATGGCGCGGTTTTTTCGTTTTGGCCCAGGCGAAAAGGCAGCCGCCCCCAGCCGAGCCGCTTTTGCCAATCCCGAATCCCGAATCCGCATCCCCGGCGTTTGCTGCACCGCGGTTTGAGCCTCGCCCCGGTTTATGCGTCACTGCCGCTCTGGCCCCGGGTAGGGACCGAGGAAGCGCCACGTGTCGGAAGTGACTGTCGCCAACCTCCTGCAGGCCACGGCCGGGCCCTTGTCCGATGCCCAGGCCGAATCGGCGCTGCTGGCGCGGATGCGCCGCTTTCGCCAGATCGAACCGCTGCCGCCGGCGCTGGCGCGCTCGTGGCAGCGCTGCCTGGACGAGTATGGGCTGAGTCCGGATGCCCCCCCGTTGCCGATGGTCCACGACGGCAGCGGGCTGCGCGAGCGCCAGCAGCGGCTCGAGGAAGTGCTGCGCATCGCCAAGGTGGAGATGGAGAACCTCTACGAGCAGATCGCCGGCGGCGGCTATGCCGTGGTGTTCGCCGACGCCGAGGCGACCTTGCTGCACAGCGTGCAGGACCCGGCACTGCTGCGCGAATTCCGCCAGACCGGGTTGTTTTGCGGCGCCAGCTGGGCCGAGCGCTACCAGGGCACCAACGGCATCGGCACCTGCGCGGTGGAGCGCAGCGCGCTCGGCGTGCACCGCGGCGAGCATTACCTGGCCCGGCATCTGCCGCTGTCGTGCAGCGGTGCGCCGATCCTCGACCCGCACGGGCAATTGCTGGCGGTGCTGGATGCGTCCACGCCGGACGCGCGCGACACCAAGCTGGTACAGCGCCACACCAGCGCGTTGGTGCGCATGTCGGCGGCACAGATCGCGCGTTCGTATTTCCTGGAGCAGTACAGGCATGCGTGGATCTTGCGCTTCCACAGCCGCCCGGAGTTCGCCGGCCTGTTGCACGAGGCGCTGATGGCGATCGGCGCCGACGGCTGCGTGCTGGCCGTCAACGAAGCGGCGCTGGAACAGCTCGGCAAGGGCGACCGCAGCCTGCTGGTCGGGCGCGACATCTCGCAGGTGATGCAGCTGGACTTCGACACCGTGGAGCAGCGTGCGCGCAACGCTGCCAGCACGCTGTGGTCGATCCGCTGCGCCTGCCACGGGCGCCGTTTCTTCGCCCTGGCGCAGCCGCCGCGCCGCAACGCGGTTGCTGGCGGCGCGCACGCCACCCCCGCCGACGATGGCGAGGCCGCTTACGCACGCGAACACGTCGGCTCCGATCCGCGCATGCGCCACAACCTGGACAACGCGCTGAAGCTGGTCGCGCATCGCGTGTCGATCCTGCTGTGCGGCGCCACCGGCACCGGCAAGGAGGAGTTCGCCAAGGCGGTGCACCGCGGCTCGCCATGGGCGGCGCGGCCGTTCGTGGCGGTGAACTGTGCGGCGATTCCCGAGGCGCTGATCGAGAGCGAACTGTTCGGCTACGCGCGCGGCGCGTTCACCGACGCCGCGCGCGAAGGCCGTCACGGCAAGCTGCTGCAGGCCAGCGGCGGCACCCTGTTCCTGGACGAAATCGGCGACATGCCGCTGCCGCTGCAGACGCGGCTGCTGCGCGTGCTCGAAGAACAGAGCGTGACCCCGCTGGGCAGCGACCGGGCAATGCCGCTGGAGCTGCACGTGATCAGCGCCAGCCACCGCGACCTGGCGCAGATGGTGGCCGCCGGCGAATTCCGCGAGGACCTGTACTACCGCCTCAACGGCGTGGTGCTGCATCTGCCGCCGCTACGCGAACGCAGCGACAAGGCCGAACTGATCCGCACCCTGTTGCGCGAGGAAAACAGCGAGCGCAGCGTGCGCATCAGCGAAGATGCGCTGCACAAGCTGCTCAGCTACGCCTGGCCGGGCAACCTGCGCCAATTGCGCAATGTGCTGCGCACGGCGGCCGTGCTGTGCAGTGACGAGGTGATTCGCCTGCCGAATCTGCCGCAGGAGATCGTCGACGCGGGCAGCGCACCTTGCCTGGTCGATGCGCGCGCGGTCGCGGCCGACGATATGCCCGGCCGCGTTGCATTGGATCAGGCCGAACGGCTGGTGCTGCAGCAACAACTCGAACGCCATCGCTGGAATGTCAGCCGCACCGCCGATGCCCTGGGCATCAGCCGTAACACCTTGTACCGCAAGTTGCGCAAGCACGGGCTGGAGACCGGGTGAATCGGGAATCGGGAATCGGGAATAGATAAAAGCAGCGCGCTGACGCTCTACGATTCCCGATTCCCGATTTCCCGCGATCAAAGCGCCCAGCGCACGCCGATCAGGTACTGCCGGGGCACCCCCGGTGCGAGAAATCGTGCCGGGCCGGTTTCCACTGGCGCATCCTGCGGGCGTGCGAGTTCGCCGTCGGGAAACACGTCTTCGGCCACGGCGGCATAGGTGGCGTAGCGGCGGTCGAAGACTTTGTCGATCCGGGCGAACAGCGACACCCGCGCGTTGATGGTCCAGCGCGCCTGCAGGTCGACCAGGGCATAGCCGGCGGTGCCGATGTCGAGACGCTCGGGCGCGGCCTGGCCTTCTTCGGCATTGTCGACCTGGCCATCTTCGTTGCCGCTGGCCACCCGCCCGGAGACCGCACGCACGCCCACGCCCAGCGTCAGCGCATCGCGTTGCCACTCCATCCCGAGCTTGAGGTTGTGCCGCGGTAACGCGGCGATCCGCAGTCCCGGCCGCAGCGCGATCACACGCTCGCCGGACAGCAATTGGCCGTCGCTGCGGTAAGTGGCATCCAGGTAGCTGTAGCCGGCCGACCACTGCCAATCGCCGCTGCGCAGATGCAGTGCCGCGTCCACGCCCTGATAGCGCGTGCGGCCGACATTGTCGAAGTAACCCAACTGCGTGTCCGGTGCGCGCAAGAACAGAATGTCGTCGCGATTGTCGGCGGGGTAGACCGACAGCGTGGCGTTGCGATTGGCCGACGGCGTCCAGCGCGCGCCCAGTTCGTAGGTGCGCGAGATGATCTGCTCCAGGCGCGGATCGGCCTGCAGACCGGTCGGCACCCGACATGGCTGGGTGGGATCGGCGCAGCCCAATTCGATGGCGGTCGGTGCACGGCTGTTCTGCGCGACCGAGCCGTAGAGCGTCACCGCCGATGCGAGCCGCCGGGTCAGCCCCAGCGACGGGTTGGCTTTGGCATAAACGAAGCGCTCGCGTGGGCGGTCGCCGTCGTCGGCGGTGGAAAGAACGTTGTCCACCACCACATGATTCCAGCGCACCGCGGCGGTGAGATGGGTGGCATCGTCCAGTGCCCAGGTGTCGGCCAGGAACACGCCCAATGTCTGCGTACTGCCGCGCACGCCGGAAAAGAACGCGCGGTCTGTCGCCGGATCTGCAACGACCGAGCGGTCGGGCTGCACCCACCCGTCGCGGGCGAATTGCCGATAACGCACATGGCCGCGATCGAAAGTGGCGCCGGTGGTGAGCGCATGCGCGCCCCATTGCATGCTCAGATTGAGCGCAACGCCCTGCGCGTGCTGACGCATCTGGGTGGTGTTGAGCGCGCCGGTGTGCAGCGTGTCGGCATCGGTGCGGGCGACGTCGCAATCGGCATCCAGTGCGCTGCCATCGGTGGCGTAACCGGAAGCGCACTCTTCGACGAATTCCTCATAGTCCTGCCCGCTGTCGCCATTGACGGTGTCGCGCCGCCCCATCTTCGAATAAGCCAGCGCGTGCAGCGCAGTGTCTGCGTCGAAACGATGGTCCAACTGCACGCTCAATAACGTATTGCGATTGCGGGTGAGATCGGGCGATGTGTAGACCGAGCGCCGATCGGCGCGATACAAGCCGGGCTCCGGACCTTCGTCAGTGTAGCGTGTATCGGGCAGCAGACCATTGCCGATCAGACGGCTGCGCCCGTGCAGCAGCGACAGGCTCCAGTCGGTCTGCTCGCCTTGCTTACCGACCTTGCCGAACACGGTGCCAAGCCGGCCTTCGGAGGCAGCGCGCCAGCCGTTTTCGTCGAAGCCGGTCAGCGCGACAAAGCCATGCCAGCCGTCGGCGCCGGCAACGCCGTAACTGGCATCCAGCCGCTTGCGCGCGCCGCTGCCGATGCTCGCTTCCCCCTGTAATCCGGGCGCGGTCAGCCCGGAGGCGGTAGACAGCACCACCGCGCCGCCCAGCGTGTTCGGCCCGAACAACGGGTTGGAACCCGGCATCAGCGTCACGGCGCTGATTGCCGCTTCGGGCAGCATGTCCCAGCTGACGATATCGGCGAACGGTTCGTTGAAGCGCACGCCATCCAGATACACCGACACCCCTTGCGAGGCGCCGGGCAGCGCCGACGCACGAAAGCCATGGAAGGTGAGATCGTTCTGGAACGCGCTGCCCTGCACGTCGTTGCCGTCCACGCCAATGAAGCGGCGCTGCAGCAGATCGCTCAGGTTGTTGCTGCGCCCACGCGACAGTTCGGCATTGCTTGCCGACTGCACCATGTACGGCAATTGCGCCGCATCGATGGTGGTGCCCGCGATCGGCGTGGCGGTCACCTCGATACGGTCCAACCAGGTGACTTGCGGCGCTTCCGCTGCAACGGCCAGTGCGCTGCGTGCGAGCAAGGTCATGGCGCATGCGCCTGCCAATCCCCTGCGATGCAGCGTCGCTGTCCTGCATCTGCCTGCTGCCATGTGCGTCTCCTTCAATACACCACGATGGATTTGATGCCGCGTGCCGCACGCAGGTCCGCCAACGCCTGGTTGATGTCGACCAGCGCCAGCGTGCGCGTGATCAGCGGCGCCAGTTGAATGTCGCCGTGCAGATAGCGTTCGACATAGCCAGGCAACTCGCTGCGGCCTTTGACGCCACCAAAGGCGCTGCCGCGCCACACCCGCCCGGTGACCAATTGAAACGGGCGCGTGCTGATTTCCTGCGTGTCCTCGGCCACGCCCAGGATGACGCTCTCGCCCCACCCCTTGTGGCAGCACTCCAGCGCGGCGCGCATCGCACCGACATCGCCGATGCATTCGAAGCTGTGGTCGGCGCCGCCATCGGTCAGGTCCACGATCACCTGCTGGATCGGCGCACCGTAGTCGCGCGGATCCAGGCAATCGGTGGCGCCCAGCTTGCGTGCCAGTGCGAATTTCGCAGGGTCGATGTCCACCGCGATGATGCGACCGGCCTGGGCCAGCACTGCGCCCTGTATCACCGACAATCCGATGCCGCCCAACCCGAACACCGCCACGCAATCTCCCGGCCGCACATGCGTGCTGTTGAGCACCGCACCGACGCCGGTAGTGACCGTGCAACCGAGCAGGCAGGCCTGCTCCAGCGGCGCATCCGGATGGATGCGTGCGACCGCAATCTCCGGCAACACCGTGTATTCGGAAAACGTGCTGGTGCCCATGTGATGCAGGACCGGCCGCCTGTGCAACGAGAACCGGCTGCTGCCATCGGGCATCAGGCCACGTTCCTGGCTGCTGCGAATCGCCTGGCACAGATTGGTACGGCCGGAACGGCAGAATTTGCACACGCCGCATTCGGGCATGTACAGCGGAATCACGTGATCGCCGGCCCGCACGCTGGTGACGCCGATCCCGACGTCTTCGACAACACCGGCACCCTCCTGCCCCAGGATCGCCGGGAAGCTGCCGGCGTGGCCATGCGCCAACGCATGCGCATCGCCATGGCAAATGCCGGTAGCGACCAGGCGCACCAGCACCTCACCGGGACGCGGTGGCTGCAGGTCTACCTCTTCGATGGTCAACGGCTGGTGCGGACCCCAGGCCACCGCAGCGCGTGTCTTCATCCGGCCTCCCTGACGCGCGTCGGCCTGCCGGCCGCTCAGCGCGCGATGATCACGCCCCACGGCAGCTCGCCGACGGGGATCTGTTTGAGTTCGCGCAAGCTGGCGGTGTCGATCACGCTCACGCTGTTGGAACGCCCGTTGGCAACGTAGAGCTTGTCGCCGGCCGGCGTCAGCGCCGGATTCCACGGACGCTGCCCGACCGGGATCTCGGCCAGGGTGCGTGCGGTCTTGAGATCGATCACGCTGACCGTGCCGGCGCCCCCGTTGGAGGCATACAGCCGCGCGCCATCTCCCGACAGCGCCACGCCGGCGGTGCGCGCGCCGGCCGGCAGGCTGGCGCGCCGCTGACGCGTCTGCAGGTCGATCACGTCCACCACGTTGGCGGTTTCCTGGGCGATGTACACGCTGTGCCCGTCGGGTGCGAACGCCATGCCGCGCGGATGCCCGCTGGTGGCCACCACGCCGCGCGATCGATGCGTGGCCAGCTCGATCATGTCCATGTCGTTGGAGCCTTCATTGCTGGTGAGCAACCACTTGCCATCCGGGGTGTAGGCGCAATGCTCCGGCGCCTGCCCGCGCGTGGCGATCACCTGCTGCACGACAAATTGCGCCGCGTCGATCAGCGTCACCTGATTCTGGCCTTCCACGCATACCGCGAACTGCTTGCCGTCCGGCGACAACGCGATGCCTTCGGCGTTCTCGCCGATGTCCACGCTGCGCAACACCGCATCTTTTTCGGTATCGAGTTCGACCAGCCGGTGATGCTCGGCATCGATCAGATACAGATGCCCCTGCGGGCCGGGCAATACCTGCTGCAAGCGCTTGCCGAGCTGGCCCTGCGCGCTGAGCGTGCGCACCACGGTATCGGTGTGCGTATCGATCACCGACACCGTGCCACTGCGTTGATTGGGCACATACGCAAACACCGGCGGCGTTGCCGGCGCCGGTGCTGCGGTGCCCGTCGTCGCGGGTGCGGCGGTGGAGGCCGGCGAGGCAGCGTCGCGCTGGCAGCCGGCCAGCAGCAGCGTGGCCAGCAGCGTTGCTGCAAGCATGCATGGCCAGCGAGCAGGCGCTGGCCTCATTGCGCCTTGCCTGCAGTCTTGTTGATCGAGTGGATGAAGGCGAGCAACTTTTCGGTATCGCCGGGCTTGAGCACCGGCGCGAACGGCGGCATCTGCCCGACGACCTTTTCGTGCCCGACGCGGGTCTTGCCGTGGGTGATCATGGCCGCGGTGCCTTCATTGATCAGCGTACGCAGGGTGTCGTCGTCGCTGCCGTACACCCAGATGTCGTTGGTCAGCGGCGGGCACATGCCACCGCCACCGGTACCGCCATGACAGGCATTACAGCCGGCCGAGAAATAGATCTTCTTGCCTTCGGCGACCAGTTCGGGCGTGACCTTGACCTCGGGGCCTTTCGGGATCGGCACGATCGTGGCGGGTGGTGCGGCCGGCGTCGCTGGATCCGGGGCAGGTCCGGCCGCCACATTCGGCATCCCTGCGGCCGCAGGTGCAGGTGCAGGTGCAGGTGCTGTGCTGTCGGCGGCTGGCGCAGGCGCCGGTGCGCCGGCGGCCGCCGGGGGCGCAGGCGGCGGCGCATCGGCGGCCGGGGCCGGTGGCGCGTCCTTGCCGCATGCCGCCAACACGACGCTGAACATCAACGCGCACAGCGGTGCGCGGACGGAACGATCGAGATAACGTGTAGTGGACGTGCGCATGAACGAACCTTTTTGATCGGAGGGAACGCCGCGCACTCCGGTGCGCGCGACGGGTGAGGCAATCATTTGGGTGCCGGGCGCCGGGCCTCGGCGAGCAGCGTGGCCAGCGCGGTGTCGCCACGTGCCTGCGCCAAATCCGCGGCGCTCTTGCCGTCGCGGTTGCGCGCAGACGGGTCGGCACCTGCGGCCAGCAGGCGTCGGGCAACCGCTTCGCGCCCGGCCGCGGCAGCCAGCATCAGCGCTGTGACACCGGCCTGATTGGCGTGGTTGACCTCGGCGCCGCGTGCCAGCACAGCCTCCACAATGGCCGGGTCGTCGCGCGCCACCGCAAACATCACCGGGGTGAACCCGGTGGGGTTGGCGCGCCGCACGGTCGCGCCCTTGTCCAGCAGCGCCTGCACCACACCCACGTCGGCATAGGACACCGCAAGATCCAGCGCGCTCCAGCCGTCGCTGGACACGGTGTCCACCGGCGCGCGCTTGGCCAGCAACCTGCCGACACTGTCGGCGTCATTGGCCCAGGCGGCTTTCATCAGTGCGGTCCAGCCGCTGGCGTCGCGCGCCTCGATGCGTGCGCCGGCATCCAGCAGCAGGCCGACCAGGTCCGGCTCCTGGTTGCGGATGGCCTGGTGCAATGGCGGCTCGCCCAGCAGGTTCGCGCGATTGGCATCGGCGCCATGGCGCAGCAGCCATGCCGCACGCACGGCGTCGCCCGCGTCCAGTGCATGCGCCAGTTCCTGGTTCGGGTCTGCACCGTCGGCGATGCGCAATTGCAGCTGCGCCAACTCTTGCGACGAGGCCGCCGGACTGGGTGCAGTGGATGCCGGTTTCGGCGTGACATACGGCCCGTGCGACGCCAGATCGCCGGCCACCACGCAGTCGCTACAGTGCACCAGCGGCACGTGATACCCGCGCAGGATCTGGTCGATCTTTGCCGCGCTCTGCTGCAGCGCCGTGTTCAACGCATCGCGCAGGTCTGCATTCTTGCGCGACACCGCCCAGGCCATCGAATACTCCAGCACCGCATCGTCGATGGTGTTCAAGGGCACCATTCCCAGACCGTTGCGCTGTGCGTAATACCCGGCCACCGGGCCCCAGGATTCGGCCGCATCCAGTGTGTTGGCGGCAACCCGTTCGACCAGCTTGCCGGGGTGTTCTTCCGGCGCAGTGGCCGAGTCGTAGAACAGGTATTGCACCTCACCGCTGATGCCATGCTCGTACAGCGCCTGACGCGCAGGCGAGCTCTGGAACACGCCCAGGCGCAGCTTCTTCAGCGCCGGGTCGTCCAGCGAAGCAGGCCGCACATTCAAGCCTTTGCGTGTGACCAATACATAGGTCGAGCGATAGAGCGGGCGCGTGACCACCCCTTGCTCGAAATCGCTGTTGAGATCCATCAGCACATCGCAACGGCCCACGTTGATCGTGCTGCGTGCCAGCCCGCGCTGGTAATAGGTGCGCCATTCGTATTGCAGGCGCCGGCCCATGGCAGCGGCCACGACCTGGGCAATCTTGTTCTGGAAGCCTTCGCCGGCCTTGTTGGACAACGGCATGTTGCCCGGGTCCGCGCACACGCGCAGCACGTGCGGGTCGGGCGCTGGCGGCGGTGTTGCCGGCGAGTTGGTTGATGCAGGTGCCGCAGCGGGCAACACATCCGAACGAGAAGCGCGAGCCGTCGATGAAGACGGCTCGCGTGTGCAGCCTGCGGCGACGAGTCCGAGGCTGCACAGCACCAGCACCAGCACCTGCTGCAGGTGCCGGGTGATGCCGCGCACGCCGGCAGCACGCTGCCGAGGTGCGCGTCCAACGCCTTGCGTGCAGATCATCGTGCCGTCTTCGCTGCGGCATTGGCGGTACCGCCACCTGCGGCCGCAGTGGCGGTCCCAGTGGCAGTCACGGTCTTGCCGGCGCCATCGATACGGAAGCTGTGGACCATGCCGCCGAGCGGGATCTTGTCAAAGCCCGCACCGAACGCCAGCCCTGCCGCACCCAGCGCGCCATACGGATCGGACGGATCCAGGCCCGCAGTGACCGGCAGGCCGATCCACCCGCCGATACCGGAGAACACCGCCACGTACTGATGGCCGTTGGCTTTATAAGCGATGGGGTTACCGATGATGCCGGACGGCAGCTTGGTCTCCCACAGCTTCTTGCCGGTGTCCTTGTCCACCGCGCGGAACCAACCATCCAGCGTGCCGTAGAACACCAGCCCGCCGTCAGTGACCAGGGTGCCGCTCCACACCGGGTACTTCTCCTTTGATCTCCCACTTGGACTTGCCTTCCACCACGTCGAACGCCTTGACGATGCCCAGCGCGCCCGGCTCGTTCGGCTTCATCATCACGTTGGCGAACACATACGGCAGGCCCATCATGGTGTTGCCGCGCTCCTGCGGTTCCAGCTCCATGTGCCAGTTATTGGTGCCGCAGAAGAACACCGCCGCATTGGCCGGATCCACCGAGCACGGCTGCTGGTCCTTGCCGCCCATCGCCGACGGAAACGCCTGCACTTTCTTGCCGCGTTCCAGCGGAGAATGCGCAGCCACCTTGACCGGGCGACCGGTCTTCATGTCGATGCGTTCGGCCCAGTTGGCCGGCACGAACTTGTGCGCGCGCAGCAGCGTGCCATCGCGCCGATCGAGCACGTAGGCAAAGCCGTTACGATCGAACTGCACCACCGAGGGGACCTGCTTGCCGTCGATGGTCAGGTCGACCAGGATCGGCTCGTTGATGCCGTCGTAATCCCACTGGTCGAACGGGGTCTTCTGGTAGCCCCACACCGCCTCGCCGGTATCGATCTTGCGGGCGAACAGGGTCATCGACCACTTGTTGTCATGCTCGCCGTTGTTGCACTCCTCCTGCGAGGTCTTGCCGCAACGATACGACGGGCTCCACAGGCCGGGATTGCCGGTGCCGTAGTACACCAGCTTCAACTTCGGGTCGTAGCTGTACCAGCCCCACGCTGCACCGCCGCCGCGCTTCCATTCTTCGTTGGGAAAGGTCTTGACCCCCAGGTCGCCGAGTTGGCCATGCTGCGGATTGGCCTTGTTGAAATCCGGACCCAGGCAGATCGCCTTGTCGGTGCCGGCCGCATCGCAGGACCAGGCCTGCTTGCCATCGGCGAGGTTGTAGGCGGCCACGCGCCCGAGCACGCCGAATTCGTTGCCGCTGATGCCGGCCACCACCTTGCCGTCGGCGATGATCGGCGCCATGGTGATGGTTTCGCCCTTGTCCGGGTGGGCGAGTTTTTGCTTCCACACTTCCTTGCCGGTCTTGGCATCGAGTGCGATCACATCGCCGCTGAGGCTGCCGAAGACCAGCTTGCCATCGGCATAGGAGGCGCCGCGGTTGACCGTGTCGCAGCATGCCACGGCCACCGACCGTTCGTCCTGTTGCGGGGTGTATTTCCACAACACCTTGCCGCCGTCGTCCTGCGCCGCCAGATCGATGGCGAAGACGTTGTTCGGATACGCACTGACCATGTACATGATGCTGCCGATCACCAGCGGCTGGCCTTCGTGGCCGCGCGTAGCGTCGGTTTTCATCTCCCACGACATCTTCAGATTCTTGACGTTGTCGCGATTGATCTCGGCCAGCGGGCTATGCCGGGTGAGTGCGAAGTCGCGCCCCACACCGCCCCAGTTGTCCGCATTGCTGGCATTGGCGGTGAACTCGCTATCGGTATCGACCGCGGCGGCAGGTGCAGCGGCGGGCGCAGCGGCAGGTGTTGCAGCCGTTGCCGGCGCCGCAGTTTCGGTCGGTGTGTCTTTCTTGCAGCCAGACAGAACGGCGCTCAGCGCAAGCATGAGCAGCGCAGTGCTGCATACGCTGCGACAGGAAGATTGGTGCATGTGCGTCTACCCCTCTCGTTTGAACAACCAGTCGGTTGAAACATCCCGCAGCGCAGGCGCTGTCACCGCCGTGGCGATGCGGACGTAGGAAACGTCGGGAGAGACCTGAGCAAACGTCATGCCAGCGCACTGGTGCGCCGCACCACGTCGAGTCGGCAAGGGTTGGGGGCAATGACGGCGAGCTGGGCACTTGGCGCTGTCACGGTTTTGGCACAGTTTGCGCCGAACGTGCTGTGACACAGGTGGTGCAGATGATGGGAAATGCCCTGCCGAAGAATTGAACTTGCAATCTCTTCCATATCCCTGGGCCAACAGGGAAACCCACTCAAGCTAACCTGATGAGCTGCGTCCTTCAGCTGCCACACTGCTGTAACTGTCGTAGAGCCAGCCTATGTCAAGCCGTTATGGCGTCTTAGCTACGGCGCACCGGTATGACTTCATGCGTTCCCTTCTTTCAGCCATTCAAGACATGCGCATCTGTGGCGCGCCTTGTGACTGCGCCTGTGTTTGGTCCAATGTTTGTTGCTGAGCCAACTGCTGGGCAAGCCGCTGGTTAACTTGTTCAAGCTGGCTGAAAGACTGCTCGACCGGTGTCTGTGCTGCTTGAGCCGTTGGCATGTAAGCTCGAAGCATCGCCGGATCATTCAGGGATCCCTGCACAACAAAGACATTTTGAGCTGCTGGCAGGCTGTCCGTCTGCTTGCTCAGTAGGACATGATCAACTCTGGTCAATCCGTTGTCTTTCGCAAGCGCGAGCAAGCTCGCCGTCATCCTTTCGCTGACTGCATCGAAGGTGCGGCCGTTTTGCACGTCCAGCTCCGCGACCTTGCCTTTGATCTGCTGATGGAGCGCGAAATCTTGATGGTCTGCATCAACTGGTGTCTTCTTCTGCCCTTGCGTTTCTTGGCGAAGGCTTCGTTCAAGCTGGCGATCCTGCTGCCGTTCGAGCGGCGTTTTCCACTTCTCGATTTCGGGCTCACCCTTGATCAAGCCGGTGGCCGGATCGCGCTCAATGTTGACACGTGCCCAGTTGGATTCGATCTTGACCCTACCAGTCGTGCGATCCATGGTTTCATCAAGGATCTTTTCGGCAGTAGATTGAGCTTGTTCCTCCCACACGTTCTTTGGGGCCCAGGATCCCCGCTCGCCTTCCGCTTTCCTCAACCGATCAGTGATGAATTCTTCCGGGTTACCAAATTGCCTCCGGGCTGTGCCCTGGACAGATGCTTTGACCTCAAAACTCTCCCATTTGCCTTCCTGATTTTTGCCGACGACATCGATGCCGTGGCCTTGCTTGTCCTGGATCGCAACGAGATCGGTGTAGCCCTTCTTGGCAAGATCATGGGAGACGAAAGCCTCACCAATGTCGCCGATCTCAGGATCGGCCAGCTCAGAGAGATTTCGCTTGCCGATGTAGGCATCGACGGCCTTCTCCATGGAGACCTGGCCTTCAAATATCGAGACGTCTTTCCGAGCCAAGTGCCCAAGCTCTTTCGGCGAGAGTGCACCGCTTTGGAGTAGCCCATCCAAATTACCCGACTTACGGAAACCCTCAACAAGATCACCAAGCTCACCTTGGCTGCGCTTGACCCCAGCCAAGCCTTGAAACATGAGATCTGCGCCCTCAGCAGCAGCGCCGCCTTTGGCTTGGAGCCTCTGCGCGTCGTGCGCAAGCTCGACAAGTTCGCTCGCCAACTCTTTGCCGGCATGCGTTTGAACGCGACCAGCGATCTTCCCAGCTGCAGGTGCCAGGTCTTCGGCTACATCAGCTGCCTTGGCAACCTTGGCCAGGTTCGTAAGCTTTGTTGCAGGAACGGGTTCACCCCCGTTTTCACGGACACTTACAAGAAGGCCGATCAAGGCCATGAGGAGTGTTCATGTCAAAGCGCAGGAAGTTCACTGCCGAGTTCAAGCGTGGCGCGGTTGAGCAGGCCAGCCAGCCCGGCGTCAGCTG
>JAAIGF010060477.1_pt1 | contig 105289 bp, 86 predicted proteins | sample 6487441 | NCBI WGS metagenome assembly JAAIGF01 (sample SAMN13974129, study PRJNA590717) | phyllosphere metagenome | biome: pepper field; feature: multiple bacterial spot infested pepper fields; material: pepper leaves; isolation source: leaves from pepper fields | host: Capsicum annuum ... | reverse complement strand
GTGCGAAAAGGTCACCGAAGGTGACCGCAACCAGCGCATCAAACTCGACAAGGCCCCCATGAGCGCCAGCAAGTTCGGCCGCAAGTTCGCCAAGCACAGCCTCTGGCTGCTGATCGGCTTCGTGACCGGCCTGACCTTCGTCGGCTACTTCTCTCCCATCCGCGACCTGAGCATCGAACTGTTCACCGGACAAGCCGATGGCTGGGCCTATTTCTGGATCGGCTTCTTTACCCTGGCCACTTATGGCAATGCCGGCTGGCTGCGCGAGCAGGTGTGCGTGCACATGTGCCCGTATGCGCGGTTCCAGAGCGTCATGTTCGACAAAGACACCCTGATCGTGTCCTACGATCCGCGGCGTGGCGAAAGCCGCGGCCCGCGCAAGAAAGACGTGGACTACAAGGCTCAGGGCCTGGGCGACTGCATCGATTGCACCATGTGCGTTCAGGTCTGCCCTACCGGCATCGACATCCGCGAAGGGTTGCAGATCGAATGCATCGGCTGCGCGGCCTGCATCGACGCCTGCGATACCATCATGGACAAGATGAACTACCCACGCGGCCTGATCAGCTATACCACCGAACACAACCTGTCCGGCCAGGTCACCCATAAACTCCGTCCGCGCCTGATTGGCTATGCCCTGGTCCTGCTGCTGATGATCGGTTTCCTGATCAGCGCCTTCTTCATGCGCTCACTGGTGGGTTTCGATGTCAGCAAGGACCGCGTGCTGTACCGTGAAAACGCCGAAGGCCGCATCGAAAACGTCTACAGCCTCAAGGTCATGAACAAGGATCAGGTCGATCACACCTATGTCCTCGACGCCACCGGCCTGCCGGATCTGAAACTGCAGGGCCAGCGTGAACTCAAGGTGGCCGCGGGCGACATCCTCAGCATTGCGGTAGAGCTGTCCAGCGCTCCCGAGAAAATGCCGTCGAGCACCAACGAGGTCACGTTCATCCTCAAGGACATCGACAACAGCGACACCCATGTCGAAGCCAAGAGCCGGTTCATCGGCCCACAAATACGCTAAGGGACACCCGTCATCATGTCAGTCGCACTCGCTTCAAGCCCCTGGTACAGGCACCGCTGGCCATGGATCATCATCGGCATCCTGGCCTGCTCGGTGACCCTCAGCCTGTCCATGGTGACCATTGCCGTGAAGAATCCGGACAATCTGGTCAACGACAACTATTACGAGGCCGGCAAAGGCATCAATCGCTCGCTCAACCGCGAACTGCTGGCCCAGACTCTCAAAGTGCGCGCCAGTATCCATCTGGACGACCTGACCGGCGAAGCCGAACTGCGCCTGAGCGGCAACAGCCAGCCCGAGCGCCTGGAACTGAACCTGATCTCTCCGACCCAGCCGGACAAGGACCGCCGTATCTTCCTGACCCGCAGCCCCACCGAAGCCGGTCGCTACATCGGCCAGTTGCAGGACAGGATCGAAGGCCGTCGCTTCGTCGAACTGCTGGGCACCGAAAACGGCCAGACCTGGCGTCTGTTCGAGGAAGAGCAGGTCAGCCATGATGCATCGCTGAACCTGGGTGATGAACCGCTGCAAGGGAAGAATTGAGGCGCAAGCAGATCGGGCGCATGGCAGGTAATGATGTGGGAGGCAGCTTGCTGGCGACTGTGCCCGGTCGCCAGCAAGCTGCCTCCCACAGGCACAAAACTGACTTGGCAGCATTTAAAAGACCATGACCATACCAATCCTCTGCTACCACTGCGCGCTGCCGGTGCCGGCGGGCAGCCGCTTCACTGCCGTGGTGCTCGGGGAAACCCGCGAGCTGTGCTGCCCGGGATGCCAGGCCGTGGCGCAGGCCATAGTCGCCGGCGGGCTGGAAAGTTACTACAGCCACCGCAGCGAAACCTCGATCAACCCCGAAAGCCTGCCCGCGCAACTGGTGGATGAGCTGGAACTCTACGACCGTCCCGATGTGCAGGCACCGTTCGTGCGCCATGAAGGTGAACTGTCCGAAACCACCTTGCTGATCGAAGGCATCAGTTGCGCAGCCTGTGGCTGGCTGATCGAGCGTCACCTGCGCAGCCTGCCAGCCGTTGCCGAGGCGCAGCTCAACCTGTCCAGCCATCGCCTGCATGTGCGCTGGACCGACAGCCAGTTGCCCCTGAGCCAGTTGCTGAGCGAACTGCGCAATATCGGCTATGCCGCCCACCCCTATCAGCCCGATCGAGCCACCGAGCAACTGGCCAGAGAAAACCGACTGGCCTTGCGCCAACTGGGCGTTGCGGGCCTGCTGTGGTTCCAGGCGATGATGGCGACCATGGCCACCTGGCCGGAATTCAATATCGACCTCAGCCCCGAAATGCATACCATCCTGCGCTGGGTCGCGCTGTTTCTGACCACGCCCATCATCTTCTACAGTTGCGCCCCCTTCTTTCGCGGAGCCCTGCGCGACCTGCGCACCCGCCACCTGACCATGGATGTTTCGGTATCGCTGGCCATCGGCGGTGCCTATCTGGCCGGTATCTGGACCGCAATCACCGGCACAGGCGAACTGTATTTCGATGCGGCGGGCATGTTCGCGCTGTTTCTGCTGGCGGGTCGCTATCTGGAGCGCCGCGCCCGGGAACGTACTGCAGCGGCCACCGCTCAACTGGTCAACCTGCTGCCTGCGTCCTGCCTGCGCCTGGACGATGACGACCAGCCACAACGCATCCTGCTCAGCGAGCTGCGCCTGAATGACCGGATTCTGGTGCATCCCGGTTCGGTCATCGCCGCCGACGGCAAGGTGGTCGAAGGCCAGTCCAGCGTCGACGAATCGCTGCTGAGCGGCGAATACCTGCCGCAACCGCGCAGCGCTGGCGACGCCGTGACCGCCGGAACCCTGAATATCGAAGGCCCGCTGACGATTCGTGTTCAGGCTCTCGGCCATGAGACCCGTCTCTCGGCCATCGTGCGCCTGCTGGAGCGGGCGCAAACGGAAAAACCCCGGCTGGCGGAAATCGCCGACCGCGCCGCACAATGGTTCCTGCTGGCTTCGCTGATCAGCGCCGCAGTCATCGGCCTGTGCTGGTGGCAGATCGATGCGCCCCGCGCCTTCTGGATTGTCCTGGCAATGCTGGTCGCCACCTGCCCCTGCGCCCTGTCACTGGCAACCCCGACGGCCCTGACCGCCGCCACCGGAACCTTGCACAAGCTCGGTCTGCTGCTGACCCGCGGGCATGTACTCGAAGGCTTGAACCAGATCGACACAGTGATCTTCGACAAGACCGGCACCCTCACCGAAGGCCGACTCACCCTGCGCAGCGTCACGCCCCTTGGCGCAATGGATGCCGATACCTGCCTGAGTCTGGCCGCGGCCCTGGAAAACCGTTCGGAACACCCCATCGCACGAGCCTTCGGGCGCGCACCGCTGGCCGCAGAAGAGGTTCACAGCACACCGGGTCTTGGCCTGGAAGGCACGGTCGGCAGCCATCGCCTGCGCATTGGCCAGCCGGCGTTCGTCTGCGCCCTGAGCGCCAGCGAGATTCCGGCCATGCCCGATGAAGCGGGCCAGTGGTTGCTGCTGGGCGATACCCGTGCGCCCCTGGCATGGCTGGTTCTGGATGACCGCCTGCGCGAGGATGCCAGCGAACTTGTACAGGCCTGCAAGGCACGGGGCTGGAAAACCCTGCTGCTGTCCGGCGATACCTCGCCCATGGTCGCCAGCGTTGCCGCCGAACTGGACATCGACGAGGCGCACGGCGGCCTGCGCCCGGACGACAAACTGGCCATGCTGCAACAGCTGCATGCCCAAGGTCACAAAGTGCTGATGCTCGGCGATGGCGTCAATGACGTACCGGTGCTGGCCGCCGCCGATATCAGCATCGCCATGGGTTCGGCTACGGATCTGGCGAAAACCAGCGCGGATGCGGTGCTGCTGTCCAATCGCTTGCAGGCGCTGGTACAGGCCTTCAGCCTGGCGCGGCGCACCCGCCGGGTGATTATCGAAAACCTGCTGTGGGCCGGGCTGTACAATGGCCTCATGCTGCCGTTCGCGGCGCTGGGCTGGATCACACCTGTCTGGGCAGCGGTCGGCATGTCCATCAGTTCGCTGACGGTTGTACTCAATGCCTTGCGCCTGACCCGCCAGCCCGCTACCAAGGCACCCGCGCCCGTCACTCGACCGCCGGTTCCGGAGGTTTTATGCCCGCGCTCTACATCATGATCCCGGCAGCGCTGCTGCTGGTCGCCATCGCGATCTATGTGTTTTTCTGGGCGGTGGACAGCGGGCAATACGACGATATGGAAGGTCCGGCCCACAGCATTCTGTTCGACGACCAGGACCCCAACCATCAAGCTGCCCTCGATGAAGCAGCACGCAACAACACACCGTTGAAGCAGGACGAGACAAAGCCCGATGCCTGAACTCGTTCCCCTGCTGCTGTCCGCCCTGATTCTCGGTCTGCTGGGCGGCGGTCATTGCCTGGGCATGTGTGGCGGCCTGATGGGGGCCTTGACCCTGGCCATTCCCAAGGAACAACGCAGCCGCCGTTTTCGTTTGCTGCTGGCCTACAACCTGGGACGCATCTTCAGCTATGCCTGTGCCGGTCTGCTGCTCGGGCTGGCAGGCTGGGCCGTGGCCAACAGCCCGCTGGCCATGGCGATGCGGGTCATCGCCGCCCTGCTGCTGATTGCCATGGGCCTGTACCTCGCAGGCTGGTGGAGCGGCCTGACCCGCATCGAACGTCTGGGACTTGGCCTCTGGCGACACCTCCAACCTGTTGCGACCCGTCTTTTGCCCATATCGAACCTGCCACGCGCCATGCTGCTGGGCGCACTCTGGGGCTGGTTGCCGTGCGGGCTGGTCTACAGCACCCTGCTGTGGGCGGCCAGTCAGGGCAATGCCATGGACAGCGCGCTGCTGATGCTCGCCTTCGGCCTGGGAACCTGGCCCGTGCTGCTCGCCACCGGGCTGGCCGCCGAACGTACCACGGCCCTGCTGCGCAAGCGCGGCATGCGCATGGCCGGCGGGCTGCTGGTGATCCTGTTCGGTCTGTGGACCCTGCCCGGCCCGCATCAGCACTGGCTCATGGGGCATTGAACAACACATCCCGAGTTTCATGACCAGCCTCCGCGCGTATTTGACGCACATCAACACCCGCCCACAGCCAGCTCCGTAGACTCACCCGCATTGCCAGCCTATCCGGGGGAATGCCCGCATGCTCGACGCCATTCGTTGGGACTCAGATCTGATCCGCCGCTACGACCTGGCAGGACCTCGCTACACGTCCTACCCAACCGCAGTGCAATTTCACACACAAGTCGGCGCCTTCGACCTGCTGCACGCTCTGCGTGACAGTCGCAAGGCCCTGCGACCCTTGTCGCTCTACGTTCATATCCCGTTCTGCGCGAACATTTGCTACTACTGCGCCTGTAACAAGGTCGTCACCAAGGATCGCGGTCGGGCCCATGCCTATCTGCAACGGCTCGAACAGGAAATCCAGATGCTGGCCAGCCATCTGGCACCCGGCCAGGTGGTCGAGCAACTGCATTTCGGCGGCGGCACACCGACCTTTCTCAGCCACGACGAACTGCGCCAGTTGATGGCGAAACTGCGTACCCACTTCAATCTGCTCGATGACGACTCAGGCGACTACGGCATCGAAATCGATCCACGCGAAGCCGACTGGTCGACCATGGGCCTGTTGCGCGAACTGGGTTTCAACCGCGTGAGCCTGGGCGTCCAGGACCTGGACCCGGCCGTCCAGCGTGCCGTCAATCGCCTGCAAAGCCTGGAAGAAACCCGCGCCATCGTCGAAGCCGCACGCACCCTGCAATTCCGTTCGGTGAACATCGACCTGATCTACGGGCTGCCCAAGCAGACTCTTGAAGCCTTTACCCATACCGTCAACGAAATCATCGGCCTGCAACCCGATCGCCTGTCGGTTTTCAACTACGCCCACCTGCCGGAACGCTTCATGCCCCAGCGGCGCATCGACAACGCCGACCTGCCCAGCCCGGAAACCAAGCTGCTGATGCTCGAGCGCACCATCGAGCAACTGACCGGAGCCGGTTATCGCTACATCGGCATGGATCACTTCGCCCTGCCCGACGACGAACTGGCCGTTGCCCAGGAAGAACTGACCCTGCAACGCAACTTCCAGGGCTATACCACCCACGGCCATTGCGACCTGATTGGGCTGGGCGTATCGGCCATCAGCCAGATCGGCGACCTGTACTGCCAGAACAGCAGCGACCTGAGCGACTATCAAGGAGTGCTGGCCAGCGACCAACTGGCAACCAAGCGAGGGCTGGTCTGTACCGAGGACGACCGGATCAGACGCGCCGTGATCCAGCAACTGATCTGCCATTTCGACCTCGACTTCAACGAGATCGAACAAGCCTTCAATATCGATTTCAGAGGTTATTTCGACGGGCTGTGGCCACAACTGACCGAAATGGCGCAGGACGGGCTGATCGAGTTGACCACAACCGGCATCAATGTCCTGCCTGCCGGTCGTCTGCTGGTGCGTTCGGTATGCATGGTGTTCGATGGTTACTTGAACCAGCAGAACCGCCAGCGGTTTTCCCGGGTGATCTGAACCGCTTACATTTTGGCCATGACCAGAATCCCGGCCTTGACCTTGTCGGCATCGCTGGCCTGCATCTGGTTCATGAGGTTGGCCATGTCAGCGGTGGAATTGCTCACCTGCCGCTGCAACATGCCCAGCACCGTTTGCAGGGCGGTGGCGCGGGTCTGGCGCTCGTCGTAGCTGAGAGTCTTGTCGTTGAGCACTTCCTGAATCTTGTCCAGGGTTTCCGCGATTTTCTTTTGCAGTTCGCGAATGGCCTTGAGGATTTTCTGCACCGATTCGGGAAGACCGCTCTGCTCGATATCCGAGTTTTTCGACGACGAAGACGCCGCGGCCTTGCCTGCACTCGATAAATCTACCTGAATGCCCTTCGTTTCCTTTACAGGTGCCGCTGTTTCGGACGGAGCAAGAGCGACAGGTGTTTGAACCGAAGCAGTACGGATATTGATGGAGCCGATGATCGGACCTGACAACGACATGAGAAGACCTGCTCGAAGGTTAAATCTGTGTAAGTTTATCGACACATTCGACATAACCTTGATACCAGAGCACACTTCGCGCACTGGTCTAAGCCACTGTGCGTGAGTTACCCTTACGACCTATGTGTGATTTCCCACAAGGAATTAAGTGATGTCCGAGCCAGTCAAAGTGCGTGCTCATACCCAGGCCCATTGCAAGGACTGTAGCCTCGCGCCGCTCTGTCTGCCGCTGTCGTTGAACCTGGAAGACATGGATGCCCTCGACGAAATCGTCAAGCGTGGCCGCCCGCTGAAAAAAGGCGAATTCCTGTTCCGCCAGGGCGATACCTTCGCCTCCGTCTATGCCGTGCGCTCCGGAGCCCTGAAAACCTTCAGCATCAGTGACGGCGGTGAAGAACAGCTCACCGGCTTCCACCTGCCCAGCGAACTGGTCGGCATGTCCGGGATGGACTCCGAGGCGTACCCGGTTTCGGCCCAGGCACTGGAAACCACGTCGGTCTGCGAAATCCCCTTCGAGCGTCTCGACGAGCTGTCCGTCCAGCTTCCGCAACTGCGTCGGCAACTGATGCGCGTCATGAGCCGCGAGATCCGCGATGACCAGCAAATGATGCTGCTGCTGTCGAAAAAGACTGCCGACGAGCGCATTGCGACCTTCCTGATCAACCTGTCGGCCCGCTTCCGGGCACGTGGTTTCTCGGCCAACCAGTTCCGCCTGAGCATGTCCCGCAACGAAATCGGCAACCATCTGGGTCTGGCCGTGGAAACCGTGTCCCGCGTATTCACCCGCTTCCAGCAGAATCAGTTGATTGCAGCCGAAGGCAAGGAGATCCATATTCTGGACCCGATCCAGCTCTGTGCCCTGGCTGGGGGGGCAATGGAAAGTTGAAACGTGCGATCCGGGGCGGGTCGGCTTAAACTACCGGCCAACCTTGCCCCCGGATCCCATGTAATGATTTTCGATGAATTGAGCTTCAAATCCCTGATTCGCCCGGTCGTGGACTTCCCCAAGCCAGGCGTGGTCTTTCGCGACATCACCCCGCTCTTCCAGTCCCCCAAGGCAACCCGCCTGGTGATCGACAGCTTCGTGCAGCGTTACATCGACGCCGACTTCAGCCATGTCGGCGTCATGGACGCACGTGGCTTCCTGATCGGTTCGATCGTGGCCTATGAACTGAACAAGCCGCTGATCCTGTTCCGCAAACAGGGCAAGCTACCGGCAGACGTGCTGTCCGAGGCCTACCAGACCGAATACGGCGAAGCCTATCTGGAAGTGCATGCCGACAGCCTGTGCGATGGCGACTCGGTGGTGATGTTCGATGACCTGATCGCCACGGGCGGCACCCTGATCGCAGCCGCCAACCTGATCCGCCGCATGGGCGCACACATTCACGAAGCGGCTGCCATCATCGACCTGCCGGAACTGGGTGGCTCCAAGCGTCTGGTAGACATGAACATCCCGACCTTCTGCCTGACCAACTTTGCGCTGAACGAGCAGTAATGGTCTGTTCGCTCCTACAGGTTAATGCCGATCAGTTAAGGTCATGAATCACTTTGTGGGAGGCAGCTTGCTGGCGACTTGATCGTACAGACGCAGAATATCTGTCGGTTTTCAGGTCTTTTTCGCCAGCAAGCTGCCTCCTACAAGTTTGTGTATGTCTTAACTGATCAGCATTACTCCTACAGGTTCAGGAGCGAATTCAGTCGCGAAAAACCTCACAAGGCTATCGGCTTGCGCCCCGCAAACGAATGGGCCAGTGTCCCGCCATCCACCAGATCCAGCTCGCCACCCAAAGGCACGCCATGGGCGATGCGTGAAGCGATCAGGCCTTTTTCGTTGAGCAACTGGGCGATGTAATGCGCCGTGGCCTCACCTTCCACCGTCGGGTTGGTGGCCAGAATCACTTCCGTGAACGTGCCCTGCTCATTGATGCGCTCCAGCAATTGCGGGATGCCGATGGCTTCAGGCCCGAGCCCGTCGAGCGGCGACAGGTGCCCCTTGAGCACGAAGTAACGACCGCGGTAGCCGGTCTGCTCCACCGCATAGACATCCGTCGGCCCTTCGACCACGCACAGCAGCGTGTCGTCGCGGCGCGGGTCGGCGCATTGCGGGCACAAGTCTTCTTCGGTCAGGGTGCGGCATGCACGGCAGTGCCCGACACCTTCCATGGCCTGGCTCAATGCCAGTGCGAGGCGCGAACCACCGCTGCGGTCCCGCTCCAGCAACTGCAACGCCATGCGTTGAGCGGTTTTCTGACCGACACCCGGCAGCACGCGGAAGGCATCGATCAGTTGGCGAATCAGGGGGCTGAAGCTCATGGAGAAAGGTCCGACAAAAACACAAGACGCGGTTTATACCCGTGCCTTGCAGTGAGCGTCAATTCGCGCTCTGCCAAATGCAGACCATTCACGAACAAAAATGCCAGGCACTGGGCCTGGCATCGATCGGTGCAGAGAAGCGCTTTTAGAAAGGCAGCTTCATGCCCGGCGGCAATTGCATGCCGGCGGTCATGCTGGCGGTCTTTTCCTGGCTGGCCTGCTCGACCTTGCGCACGGCGTCGTTGACGGCGGCAGCCACCAGGTCTTCCAGCACTTCCTTGTCTTCCTGCATCAGGCTGTCATCCAGAGTGATGCGTTTGACGTCATGACGACCGGTCATCACCACGCTCACCAGGCCTGCGCCCGACTGGCCGGTCACTTCCGCGTTGGCCAGCTCTTCCTGCATCTTGGCCATTTTTTCCTGCATTTGCTGCGCCTGCTTCATCAGGCCAGCCATGCCACCTTTCATCATGGGATATCTCCTCGAAAATGGATGGTTCGTTTGCGCAACGCCACAGGCGTCGAGCCGTCGGTTAATGAGTCTGCGCTACGGGAGCGTCCACAGGCTTGATCGTATCCTCTCGAATCACCGCGCCAAACTGTTGCAACATCTGCTGGATGAACGGATCGGCATGAATCGAAGCTTCGGCCTGACGCTGACGCTCGGCACGCAAGCGGGAGGCCGCCTGGGCAGGGGTTTCCTGCTCGGGCTTGATCAGTTCGATACTCAAATTGATCGTGCGGCCATGGAACTGGTTCAACGCTTCATTGAGACGACGCTGCTGAGTCGAGTTGAACAAGGCACTGTGGGCCGGGTCCAGGTGCAGCAGCCAGTTATCGCCTTCGGCCTTGATCAGGGTGCAGTTGGCGGCGATGCTGCCTGTCATCCCCGAAATGGGCAACTGCGGGAACATTTCCAGCCATTGCAGTGCAAGACCTGTGGCCGGCATCGCAGCCGGTGCAGGCTCGGGTTCCGGCGCTTCGGCCTCGGTGACGCTTTCGTGGGCCAGTTCATCGAGATAGCTGTAGGAAGCAGGATCGATGTCGATATCCGGCTCTACATAGTCGTCGTCCAGAGGCGGCTCGTCGTCGCGGTCCATGGGCGCAGACATATAGGCCGAATCCGGAATCGCCTCAAGCATGCCCGGTGTTACCGGCTGCTCGGCCAGTGGCTCGGGCTGCCGGACCTGCGGCGCATCCGGCACCGGGCTGGCAGGCTCGGGCGTGGGCATCGGCGTCAGTTCGGGCTGTTCGGAAACGGTCTCAAGCACGGGCTCGGGTTCTGGCTGCGCGACAGGCTCAGGCACAGGCTCGGCAGCAGGTGACTTGGACTCGATCCATGGCAGATCGATTTCCTCGACCGGCGCAGCCTCTTGAACAGGCGGCGCAACCTCGGGCGCTGGCTTTTCAGCGACAGGTGCAGGCGCGACAACCGGTGCAGGCGCAGCAGCAGGCGTAACGGGAGCAACCGGTGCAACGGCAGTGGCACTCGCCACCGGAGGTCGGGAATCAACTGCGGCCTGGCTGATCCCCACTGGCTTTAGCGGCTGTCTCGGCGCATCGGCGCTCTCGGCAGGACGGAAGGCCAGCATGCGCAGCAACACCATTTCAAAGCCGCCGCGCGGGTCCGGTGCCAGCGGCAGATCGCGACGACCGATCAGGCCCATCTGGTAATAAAACTGTACGTCTTCGGCAGGCAGCGCCTGGGCCAGGGCCAGTACGCGCTCACGGTCGCCGTGGCCGTTATCGACACCCTCGGGCAGCGCCTGGGCAATCGCCACGCGATGCAGGACGTTAAGCATCTCCGACAGCACACCGTTCCAGTCAGGCCCCTGCTCGGCCAGATGACGCACGGCCTCCAGCAGCCCGCGTGCATCGCCTTCAAGCAAGGCGGTCAGCACATCGAACACCTGACCATGATCCAGCGTGCCCAGCATGGCGCGCACATCGGCCGCCATGACCTTGCCTTCACCGAAGGCAATCGCCTGATCGGTCAGGCTCATGGCATCACGCATCGAACCGTCGGCGGCGCGGCCCAGCAGCCACAGCGCGTCGTCCTCGAACGGCACATTCTCGACACCCAGCACATGGCTCAAGTGCTCGACCACCCGCTCGGGGGTCATGTTCTTCAGCGAGAACTGCAGGCAACGCGACAGAATCGTGGCCGGCAGCTTCTGCGGGTCGGTGGTCGCCAGGATGAACTTGACGTAGGGCGGCGGCTCTTCGAGAGTCTTGAGCAACGCATTGAACGAGTGGCTCGACAGCATGTGCACTTCGTCGATCAGGTAGACCTTGAAGCGCCCGCGGCTCGGGGCGTACTGCACGTTATCCAGAAGCTCGCGGGTATCCTCGACCTTGGTACGGCTCGCGGCGTCGATCTCGATCAGGTCGACGAAACGGCCCTCGTCGATTTCCTGACAGACCGAACAGGTGCCGCAAGGCGTTGAAGTAATGCCGGTTTCGCAGTTCAGGCACTTGGCGATGATCCGCGCAATGGTCGTCTTGCCGACGCCACGAGTGCCGGTGAACAGATAGGCATGATGCAGCCGCTGGCTGTCCAGCGCATTGATCAGGGCCTTCAGCACATGAGTCTGGCCGACCATTTCGCGGAACGAGCGCGGACGCCATTTACGTGCAAGAACCTGATAACTCATTGAAAACCGTCGCAACTGGGAAGCGGAAGACCGCTAATGCTAGCGGAGCAAGGGCAAAATTGCATCTGGTGTCATGGGTTAATCTGGCCAGGATGAACGAATGCGTCAATCCGGGCCTCTATTAGAGCCCTACGTGGTAAAGAGGCCCCCATGCATCGATGTTCGCTTTTATTGAGCGCTCTGCTGTTATCAAGCCCCCTGCTCAGCGCCGCCGAGCCCCCGCTGCGCTTTTCCGTGGCCGAAAGCTGGTCGATGCCCTTGATCCGTGTCGAGAACCACCAGCCCACTGCTGGCATCCTGTTCGACATCATGCAAAGCCTGACCCATCAGTTGGGCCGAACCGCCGAATACCATGTGCTGCCGCGTCTGCGCGTTCAGCCGGCGCTGGAGCACGGCGAAGTGGATGTGCGCTGCTACACCGCCAAGGCCTGGGTGCCTAACCTGTCGGGGGATTACCTGTGGAGCCTGCCGGTCATGTATCAGCGTGACCTGTTGATCGCATCCGCCGAAACCGCGGCAGGCCCCTACCCCGATCAGTTCGATCACGAAACCATCGGCACCGTGCTGGGCTACAGCTACCCGACCATGGATCATCTGTTCGCCAACCACAAACTGGTGCGCGAAGACGCACGCAGCCAGGAACATGCGTTGCGCAAACTCATCGCCGGTCGCTATCACTACGCGATTGCCAGCCAACTGGTCATGGACTGGATCAACCGCGACCTGCCCGATCACAAACGTCTCAAGACCATTTCGATGATCAGCGAACAGGAAACCGGCTGCATCGTACGCAATGACCCGAACATCCCCGCGCAGGAAATCCTCGACACCCTGGCACGCATGAAGGCCTCGGGAGAGATCCAGCGGATCATCGATCGCTACACCACAGCACTCGCTCCATGAAGAATCGCCGCACCTGCTCCCGGCGCGCATTCCTGTAGCAATATCGTCATAAAGCCTCGATACGCTCCACGGAAATCTTTAGTAACAATTGAAGCGAGCAGGTAATCCGCATGAGCGACAGACCAGACGACGACTCACAGACCAACCCCAGCCGTCGCCGTTTTCTGGGAGGCATGGCGGCACTGGGCGCAGGCGTTACCCTCGGCGGATACGCCAACGCCCAGGAAAAACCGCCTGCCCGCGCTGAAAAACACCTGACCGGTGTCGAGCTGGACAAGGCACTCAAGCAACACATCAAGACCGTCGTCGTCATCTACGCCGAGAACCGCAGCTTCAATAACTTGTTCGGCGACTTCCCCGGCGTCGAAAAACCGCTCTCGGCCCTCAAGCCTGCCGACTACCAGCAACGCGACCGCGACGGCACCTTGCTCAAGACCCTGCCGCCCGCCTGGGGCGGTGTACTGCAGCTCGGGCCGCAAACGGTCGATGGCGTCAGCTACCCGGCTGGCGTGCAATATCAGGAAAACCTGCCCAACGCGCCCTTCCCGCTCAAAGGCCCGAATGGCGAAGACCTGCCGCTGAGCCTGGTCACCCGTGACCTGTGGCATGTGTTCTACCAGAACCAGATGCAGATCAACGAAGGCAAGAACGACCGCTTCGTGGCCTGGGCCGATGCTGGCGGGCTGACCATGGGCACTTACCCGCAGACCCAATACTCGCTGCGCCTGTGGGACGTCGCCAGAGAGTTCGTGCTGTGCGACAACTTCTTCCAGGGTGCTTTCGGCGGCTCGTTCCTCAACCACCAATACCTGATTTCCGCGACAGCGCCCTTCTACCCGAACGCTGCCAACTCAGCCGCCAAGTCGCAGATCGCCACGCTGCAAAGCGACGACCCGCAAGACCCGCGCCTCAAACCACTGGACAAATCCCCGGCCAGCGCCATGGAAGGTCCGCCGCAGTTCGGCCCCAGCGCCATCACCCCGGATGGTTACGCCGTCAACACCCTGGCCCCGCCCTACTGGCCGACCTGGCTGCGCGACCCGCAGAACCCGGACTACTCCAAGCCCGATCTGGCCAACGTGCTGGTGCCCCAGAGCCACGAACACATCGGCGACAAACTGTCGAAAAAAGGCATCGAATGGGCCTGGTATGCCGGTGCGTGGCAAGTCACCCTCGACGAGTTCAAGGATTCCACCGGCATCCCGAAAATCCCCAACTTCCAGTACCACCACCAGCCATTCAACTACTTCAAGCAGCAAGGCCCGGAAAACCCGGTCGAGCGCAAGAAACGCCTGCGCGATGGTGGCCTGGGCGATGAGTCGAGCAGCAACAGATTCCTCGCAGACGCCGAAGCCGGCAAGCTGCCCGCCGTTACCTTCTACAAGCCGCAAGGCAACCTGAACATGCACGCCGGTTACGCCGACGTCGCATCTGGCGACCGCCACATCGACCGGGTCATCAAAGTGCTGCGCAACAGCCCGCAATGGGAAAACATGGTGATCGTCATCACCGTGGACGAAAACGGCGGCTGGTGGGACCACGTCGCGCCGCCCAAGGGCGACCGTTTCGGACCCGGCACGCGCATACCGGCGCTGGTCGTCTCACCTTTCGCCCGCAAAGGCACGGTGGACCATACCGTCTACGACACAGCCTCGATCCTGCGCCTGATCACCCGCCTGCACGGCCTGGAAACCCTCGACGGCCTCAAACGCCGAGACGACGCCATGCGCGCCCGCGGCCAGACGCCCATGGGCGACCTGACCAACGCCCTGCACTTTCCCACGTGAATAACTGAAAAGCCTGTCAGCCGCTATCTACAGCGGCTGACTTGAGGCACATGCCGCTCTCGTATTCCTTGCAAGGTTCCAATCACCTTGCAAGGAATGCAGTACATGAACCAGACCTCAACCCCTTCCACACTCAAGGATCGGACCAGCACCGAGCTTATCGTCGTCCATTGCTCCGCCACCCGCGCCACGGCAGATATCGGCGTGCGTGAAATCACCCAATGGCATATCCGGCGCGGCTTCGACACCGTGGGCTATCACTACGTCATCCGCCGCAATGGCGAGCTGGAAACCGGACGCCCGGAAAGCACCATCGGTGCCCATGTGCGAGGCCATAACGGCAACTCCATCGGCATCTGCCTGGCCGGTGGTGTAGATGCCAGTAACAAACCGGAAAACAACTTCACCCCCGCGCAGTTTGCGACCCTTGAAACACTTTTGGGCCAACTCAAGGGCCGTTACCCGGATGCGCAGGTTCTGGGCCACCGCGACCTGTCACCGGACCGCAATGGTGACGGCAAGATCACGCCAGACGAGTTCATCAAGGCGTGTCCATCGTTCGATGTAGCGGCGTGGGTGGCAAGCCGGGCGCAGGCGCGTCAGGTCGACTGATCGAATCAGCTTCGGTAAAAGCCTCACCTCACCATTGAAGGCAGAGCCAGCTCGACAGTGCACTAATGCAGGCATACCTGTCGCTTGTGGGAGGGGCCTTGGCCGCGACGACCAGCTGAAAAACAACACCTTTTCAGCGCCTGAAAAGACTGTCGCGACCAAGGCCCCACCTGCTCTGTGAAATTCGCCTCTTAACTGACAGGTATTACTCCTGCTCGGCAATCACCTGCTCCCGTTTACCCCGCCACACCACCCCGCCAACCGATTGCAGATCAATTACCACCCCCTTAATATGCCGTGCCATCAGAACTGCAGTTTCTCGGCCCGCCCGTCAAACGCCCCTCCGACACTTTGAAATGGATCTTCAAATGAGTGGCAAACCTGCTGCCCGCGTCAGCGACCCCACCAGTTGCCCGTTACCAGGGCATGGCACCAACCCGATAGCCAGCGGCTCCCCCAACGTAAACTTCGACGGCCTGCCCGCCGCCCGCATGAGCGACACTTCCGCCTGCGGCAGCCCGATCACCGGCGCCGTCAGCTCCACCGTCTTCATCAACGGCCTGCCCGCCGCGACCCTGGGCAGCACCGGCGCCCACGGCAACGTGATCATCGGCGGCTCCGGCACCGTCATCATCGGCGACACCTTCGTCCCGGCCCCCTTCAGCGGCCTGCTGCCGATGCCCGTGCACTTCAGCGACCGACTCAAACTCATCAACGAAACCACCGGCGAACCCATGCCCAACCACGGCTACGCCATCCAGCGCGCCGACGGCAGCATCGAAGAAGGCGTCAGCGACGCACAGGGCTTCACCCATGTGGTGAGTTCGCATATAGCGGAAAGCATCAAACTGTTTCTGGAAGATTGAGAATGGCCGCAGAACAACAAGCAGAAAAGATTGTGCTTTCAAACGGCAAGACAGCGTGTGTGGCAAAGACGCATACATTGACGCCTGTTAATGATGCCGTGGTTACAACGGTGCCGGTGGCTGAGAAGAAGGCAGTGGTGTTTTTTATTGGAGGGGCGGCGGATCAGGAGTCGTATTATTTTCAGAAGGCGAATCGTAACGTTAATTATGCTAGAGCATTCCTAGACGACAAAATCGGCACTAATAAAACGTTGCTTGCTAAAACCAGTATCGTGTCAAAAGGTTATAACACTGCAAAGGGTACCGGCGATATTCAAACTCATTTTATTGACAATATACCCAATAAATCATGCCCGATTTATATCGTGGGGCACAGTTTGGGCGGGTGGAATGGAGCGCATCTATCAAGAATTCTGTCGGAAGCCGGGTATATCGTTAAGTTTCTGGTAACGCTAGACCCCGTAGGCCAAGGTTTTCTGGTGTGGCTGGGCTCGGATATTTATCTGTCTGAACCTTCCCCTGTCGCCGAAACCTGGATCAACATACTTGCCGACTCCAAGAATCCAGACTCATCTGATAGCGTTGCAGATTTTGGAGAACGCTGGATCATCTGCGCAGGACCGACGACGAACAAAACCGCCAACATCCACCATGCTTCGGCAGACCGGATGTTCATAGAACCTGTGCAAGGGTCAAAATCCGCGTGCGACCTTATTTTTGAGTCGATCAACGGAATTTTTGGCCAATGAATATATATCGCAACCTCATTTTCCTGGCTGTGCTGTTGTGTACCTCATGCGCAAAAACACCCAATATTCCAGCAGCCGAACTAACGCTATTGTCTTTTGAGCAAGGGCCAAACAAGCGCTACATTGTCAACTTCACTTCCAGCATTAACTTACTGACGGCTTTTCAAGACTACGAAAACAGCAACCAGCTCACACCTATGCTGACCTGTTCTCTGAATCGCGATACCCAATTCTCGACAGATCACTCTATCGATATAAAAGCCGAAGGTTTGGTCAAATTAAAAGACGCAAACAACACCAGCCACACTTTCATCTCACCACTCATCTTTTATTACATAAACCCGGATGGAACTCGACGCAACAACAATGACTATGACGCATTCATACCACTGCTATCCACGCAGACCTTAATACCTTGCAAGGTTCAAATTACTTATTACGGCTTCAAAGCTTATTACAGCAAAACGCTATTCATTCCATCTGCACTCATGCTAGAGCAGATGAGAAAATAATGGTGCTTTTTTCAATGAATCCATACCATCACTTCATACTCTTGGCAGCGCTGCTGTGTACAGCTTGCGTAAAAACACCAAACATTCCACGTGCCGAGCTTAGGTTATCGTCCTTTGAACGAGGCCCCCATAGCCATTATACGGTTAGCTTTACCTCAAGCATTGATCTGATGCGCGCCTTCAACAATTACGAAAACAGCAACCAACAAAATCCGGTACTGACGTGCTCTCTGGATCGCGACATGAACTTTTCAACAGATCATGTCATTAAAACAAAAGCCAGAGGCTCAGTAAAAGCTAAAGATGAGAGCAGGCTAAACCGCGACTTCATTTCCGAAGTATATTTCTCCTACTCCAATCCAGACGGAAGGGAAAGCAGCCTAAGTGAGTACGACAAAATAAGAACATTGATTGAAAACCAAGCATCGATCCCTTGCAAAGTCCGTATCTCTCCTTCATGGGGATACAAAATTTACTATACCAATACGTTCTTTATCCCATCAGCGTTAATACTGGAAAAAGTGAGAAAAAATAACTCAACCACTGAAAGTCCCCTACCTACCGCGCACCCATTTATTGCAGATCGCTGGCCTCCTGCTTTAATATTCCCGGCAATTGGAATCCCTCTGCCTGCGCCTATCGTCACCATCGACGACACCTTCTTCTCGGCCCCCTTCAGCGACAAGTTCAAACTCATCAACGAAACCACCGGCGAACCCATGCCCAACCACCGTTACGCCATCCAGCGTGCCGACGGCAGCATCGAACAAGGCGTCAGCGATGCTCAGGGATTCACACATAGGGTGAGATCGCAGGTGGCTGAAAGCGTCAAAGTGTTTGTGGGAGATTGAAGGTGGTCGTTGAAGAACAAGCAGAAGAGATTGTGCTTGAGAATTTTGGAGAACACTGGAATATAACTTCATACCCAACGATAAACAAACCTCCAAAACACACCACCACACAGCAAACAAAATTCATAGAGTCCATTAAAGTAACAAAGCCAGCTAAAATCTGACTTATGATTCAACAAATGGTACTTTGTCAACAAACACCCCCCCAGCCAAACTCAATAAGATAAAAACCAACGACCAAAGTTTACTAAGCACTTATATCCCAGAAGATACCTCCAGCTTAAAATTAGACTTAACCCAATCTAGAAGTTCTTGCCTATTTCTGAAAGTCTTTTCACAGCTTTGAGCAATCATCGGATTATTTCCTGTTGGCAAAGCCTGCCGAACATCTTCCTGCAATGCAACACATCGCTTGCCTTTAGAGAAGCAATAACCCAACTCGAAAGCCACCCCTTCGTCTACATGAGAACCGTGAAGGACTGCCAATATAATATCGGCTTCAGCCATCGCCTCTATGTCAGCATCGAAAACCATTCGAGCTGCCATATTTGGCTGAATACCGCCGCTTATGAGATCTCGGAGTAACAAACCATCCTCTTGGGGAAGAAACACATTAAAATGAGGTAGCAACATTTCTCTCAAAGACTCGTTATAAGCTAGCTCCATACTATTAAACAATGGAGCTGCTAAATATAAATTTAGCTTGTTAGACATTCGCAATTTTCCTCATTGCAGCATCTAAATCGGACGGTGCATATTCAGGGGAAAATATGATTTTTGCAACGTCTCTAACGACATCCGTTTCACGCCTATTACTTGAGCTGATGAGCTTAGGTGACAAAGGCTTATAAAGCTCTAAGCTTTTATCCTGTAACTTTAAGATTCTCTCAGGAGGCCAGCTCGTTTCCTTTCGCTTAGTAATCAACCTTGTCCATATTTCACTTGGCTCTCCCACCATGTGAATAATCTCTCCAGAAACAATAGCTTTCGACGATTTTCCAGGCCTAATACCCTGATTAAGCATAGAGCGCGCTCTTTCTTCCTCAGTAATGTTAACAACGAATGTAAGAGGATCGAGAGGCGAGCGATCAACAAGAAAAACCCCTACTCTTTTATTTGCCAAATAACTATTCTTTCTACCAAACTGTTTATTAGTCCAAGAGTCAATATTCATAGTTACGCTAGTATTAAGCGCATCAGGAGAGCGGGCCATATCCATTGGACGCTCATCGAACCACTCATCAAGTGTTATCAAATTTCCAAACTGGCTTAGAACGGTCGACTTACCCACACCAACAGAACCAACAATATAATAACAATACCTAGTATCGACCCCCAAAACATCAGACTCGTGAAGAAAATCATCTTCCGGCATTGTAATTGCAAGAAAAAACTCTTTGATATCGGAGTTTGTAAAAAACAAAGTTATTAAATTGTAGTTATTGAAGTTAGCTTCAAATATTGCAAAACGTGACTGACAGTCAAGCACTTCATCATCATTCATAAATCGGATGAAGTAATTATAATTCCCCGGGCTAATGGCTGCTGACTTTCTTAACAAATGTAAAAGCGTAGAATCCGTTAGAGAGTGCCCCAACAAAATACTTGTCTTCTTAGTTAAAACATGCAACAGCGTTGATAATCCTCCACCGATCCCATCCAATAGTTGATCTGCAAATGCCCCATCAGAAAAAATAAGATTTTCACTTTGAAATTTATTTTTATCAAAGGGTAGAAATCCATTCGGATGATAAATAACACACTTATCTTTAGTGAACTGAGAATGATGGGACCAAACAGTCTGATAAGGGCGCTCGTGCTTTGTAGGATTCAAATCGCTACACGACAATCCAAACTCTATATAGTCATCAAAGTTATAATTTACAGTCAACTCCGACTTCTTAGTAAAATCCAGCATTTGTTTGAAATAAGGATGATTATCAATAGTGGCGCGGCGACTTTTCTCTTTAGTGTCACTATATAGAGCTTCATGGATCATTTCTCGCCAATCAGAAAGAATTTTTCTCTCTATCAAATTTGTATCTTTATATGTTCCCTCTACAAGCAATTCAGCTTTTCTGTATGAATGGAATATTTCAAATAGGATAAGCGCTGCTTTTCCAGGTGCATCCTTTACGGCCATAGCCTCTGGAGCTTTAGCATGCATCGATTGCTTAATTTTTGATATCAAACTCTCCCACAGAGGCAGCTTTAAATCCCAACTAATACCGGCACCGAGCACCAAGCTTGCTTTATTTTTTTGCAATTGCACTCGAAGCTGACAAATATACTTCCAAGCCGATATAACTTTTTCAGAATGAAACTTCGATTCTACTAGACGCATTGAATTTTATCCTGATCAGAAAAAATTGAGCTTTAGCTGAATAATTATGCGGCGCTACGGCTTCCCCGTACTGGGCTCTGAGATAGGGCAACACCAGATCAGTATATTCGATCCTTACAGACAAGTGGCAGCTTGGCTGCCTTGGATTTGAACCATGCGTCACTCCTATCTCCCCTTCGTCTTGGAACCGACATCAAACCGATACGAGCTACACTACCGATTCGGCACACAAAATCATGTAAGCATATCTTCACCATGCATCAGTTACAACTCCTCACAACATTCAAAATCTCATCATACGCATGGGCACCATTCAAGAAAACTATTATTACGACCGACACCCATTATGTTCATGGAATGATTATCATTTTTTTGAAACATGGGAAACGACAAATCTATGAAATACCCATTTCAATCCAAACCAAAACCCATATGCAGTTATCAACTATAGAGTTTTTCATACATCCCGAAGAGAACTGTACCATTTAATTAAAAAACCCGCCCCCCCCTGACACGGGCTATACTATTAGAGAAAGAGCCATATCGAAAATTAGACTTTTATTTCTTTATCGACAACCATAATCACCTACTATTATAGAGTGTTCTCTAAAAAGGAGTTATTCGTGTTAGAAAAAAAATGGCAGGGATCAGTGGCAGATGTCTATTCTCATAAATTTGGGAGCGTTGCTAGGGATTTTTTTCTATGCGTTGTGGAACCGTCTCTTACCGCCCTTAATTTAAAAAGCCAGCAACTTAATATTTCTGAAGAGCCTGCAGCTATATTTTTCAGAAACGACAATATAGAACTTACAAACAAGACTAGCATGGCATTTTGCCTATCAATACAATCACTTTGGGAACAACAAATTCGCAGATATCTAACTGACTGCGTCAGGTATTTAAAGCTCGATGAGTCTATCCTAGAAATTGAAAAGGCAACTTGGGGAACAGCACTAGATGAAGTATTTTACCGAATACGAGGTATTCCACTTTTATCTTTTGACTCGTACGCAACCTTTTGCTTACTCCAAATGCTCGCAAATGCTTGCAGACATGGCGACGGAAGATCAGCTAGAAATTTGTGGAAAGCTCATCCTGAACTATGGCCTAAACAAGAGTTTTACCCATTTCTTGAGCATACAATATCTCCGCCCTCAATTCAGTATGTACAAATAACTCGAGAGTTGCTTTCTGAATTTACCGATGCCATCTTTTGGTTTTGGGAGGATATAAAATATGAATACATCCTCACAATTAATAATGGATATGGTTATGAGTGCATTTTAGAAGAGATGCGTACAGCTCGCTCAAAGCGTGTAAAGCGTACCCCCTCTTCATAGGAGCTAAGAAAAAACACAAACTATCAATCAGATTTTAATATCGTAACTAAAAATATTTAAATAATTTTATCTACGCTAAATTTTCTGCCATGAAGGCTAGATATTTAAATGAGACTCGAACTGATAATTTTTTTACGAATGCTCGCCATAATCACGAGTTTTAGAAAGGTGGCAACCCCACCAGCCACACCCCGGCACACAATGTTCCCGCTATGGCTGCTCCCTTCCGGGCCTGACCAGGTTGACGGGTAATCGTTGCGGGGGGACCGATGGGGTCACCATAACGACACTCGCCAGTCGGCGAGCCGCGCCATTGTACCGGTCTGGCGCGAAGTTACAACCCGTAATCCAGGATAAAAATTCGAGATTGCTCAAGCACTTGCCTGACAAGGCCCCGACGGGTTGCAGGGAGTGGGTTCGGGGCTTATAGTCGCGCCGTCGCTGCTCATCAGCGATGGGGTGTGGAAGCCCCGCTGTGTTAGAGGCCACAGAAGCTCGTACAAGCAATCAGGGACTGAAAGGTATCTGATGGCTGCGCTATGGCGGCTGTGTGCTGGGGGCACCTTCGGGTGCGCCGGGTTCCTCTAACCGGTCTTCCACACCCACGCACAGCTGCCACCCACTCATGTGGAAGTGAGTTTCTGGTAGCTCTATCCAATTAGAGGGAATTAATCATGTTCAAAATCACCCCCAATCCCCCTGCCCCCGCCCAACTCGGAGGTGCAGCATGACGCGCTTTGTCCCGCTCAGAAGCAACAACACCGATACCCCCGTGCTGCATATCGACAGTCAGGCACCGCTGGATTTTCTATTTGCCAGTGCCGACCGGCGCATCCGCATGGCGCGGCGTCTGCTGGAATGCCTGGACGGCGCCGATGACAGCGATGTGCGTTATATGGCCAATGCCGCGCTGATGCTGTTGAGCGACGGCTGCGATGCGCTGGATGCCGTGGAGAAGCAGGTGTTTCGCTTTGTGGCGGATGGGGCTGCGGTCAGGCATTAGCCGTAAGGCTGTGTATTTTGCTGCCTGTAATGACGCTGTCGCGAGCAAGCTCCCTCCCGCAGGATGAGTGCAATCCTTGCGGGAAGGGTCAAGACGGTATCTACGGGTTGGCAGCCTGGAGCACTTCGTCTGCCTTGCCACCGTTACCCTGGATGACAAGGTGGATGAAGTGCAGCTTGGCGATGGCGGCGGCTGGCAGGACGAAGGGATAGAAGTCTGGCTGGCCCATGCTGCGTGACAGTTCGTTGAGCATGCTGGCCAGTTCTATCCAGGCGTTGACGAATGACAGGAACGCCGGCCCGTCCGGGTGTTGTGGCTCGTACAGGGTTTCCAGCGGGAATGGCTGGTAGTCCATTTCCATTTCCCGGGCGCTCATGCCCAGGCCCAGCGCGGTGTCCACCGCATCCATCATGTGCAGGTAATGCGCCCAGGTTTCCGCCCAGTCTTCCCACGGGTGCATGGTCGCGTAAGCGCTGACGAAATGCTGCTGCCAGCCTTCCGGCGCGCCGTTCTGGTAATGCTGCTCCAGCGCATCGGCATAACTGGCGCGCTCGTCGCCGAACAGCGTGCGAAAGCCGTCGAGCCAGTCAGTGTCGGCGATCAGTCGGTCCCAGTAATAGTGGCCGACTTCATGGCGAAAATGCCCCAGCAAGGTGCGATACGGCTCGTGCATCTGCACGCGCACCGCTTCGCGATGGGCGTCGTCGGCTTCTTCGATGTTCAGGGTAATCAGGCCATTGGCGTGGCCGGTGGTCGGCAGTTTGCCCTCCAGGTCGACGCCGACGAAATCGAAGGCTAGGCCCGTTTCCTCGTCGACGCTCTTGGGGATGACTTCCAGGCCCAGCGAGATCAGTTGAGCCACCAGCCGCCGCTTGGCGGTTTCGACCTTGCGCCAGCGTTCAGGGTTTTCCGGGACGGACAGGTCGGGAATGGTGCGGTTCAGGCTACAGGCGATGCAGAACTCGCCACTGTTGTGAGCGGGAAACAGCCAGTTGCAGGCGGCGGGCGTGAGCAGGTTGGCGCAGCGCCGGTAGAGGCCTGCGCCGGGCTGTTCGCTGAGACGCCAGGTGTCGGGTTCGCCAGCGGGTTCCAGCGCGGCGATGCGCTCCTGTTCCGGCAGGTAGCCCAACGCCGCCGAACAGGCCAGGCACTGGGAGTTGGGAAAGAACACCGACTGGCCGCAGCGGCATTGCCAGACCTTGCTGTTGCGCTTTGTTTCGCTGATGAAGGGGGCAGCGATCCTTGAACTCAATTGTTCGAAAAAGCGGTACATGGTGGTTTCCCCGTGGTCCGTGAACAGACTAGATCATGGGGCGTTGCAGGGGTTCCGTGAGATTTTGGGGGCCTGGGACATTCAATGAAATGGCTGTCGCGGGCAAGCCCCCTCCCACAGGAATCTTTATTCCACTTCAATGCCATGCTCGGTCAGGAACGCCACAAAGGCATCTTCATCCAGCACTTCCAGGCCCAGTTCATTGGCTTTGGTGAGCTTGGAGCCGGCGCCCGGTCCGGCGACGACGGTGTGGGTCTTGGCCGATACCGAGCCGGACACCTTGGCACCGAGGCTTTCGAGTTTTTCCTTGGCGATGTCGCGGCTCATGCGTTCCAGCGAGCCAGTCAGCACCCAGGTCTGGCCGGCCAGCGGCAGGCCTTCGACGGTTTTCTTCTCGCTGCGCCAGTGCATGCCGAACTCCTTGAGCTGCGCTTCGATGGCCCGCGCCCGCTCGGCGTTGGCGCTGTCGTCGAAGAACTCGCGCACGGCTTTGGCCTGCTTTTCGGGCAAGGCTTGGCGCATATCCAGCCAGTCGGCGTTGATCACGTTTTCCAGGGTGCCGAACTTGTCGGCCAGTTTCTGCGCCCCGCCCGGCCCTACCGAGAAAATATGCAGCTTGTCGATCAGGCTGCCCAATGTCGTGCTGGCCGCGAACTCCGCGCCCAGCTCGCCTTCGTCCTGCAACTGCAGGCCGCTCTCGCTCAGCAAGGCATCGATGACTTCACGGTTGTGGTTGTCCTCGAAGAAGCTGTGGATCTCGTGGGCGACTTCCAGGCCGATGTCCGGCAGGTAGGTGAGCACTTCCGGCAAGGCCTTGCGAACCCGCGCCAGGGATGCCAGCGAGCGGGCCAGGACCTTGGCGGTTTCCTCGCCCACGTCGGGAATGCCCAGCGCGTAGATGAAGCGCGCCAGGGTCGGCTTGCGGCTGTCGGCAATCGCCTTGAGCAGTTTGTTGCTGGAGACTTCGGCGAAGCCTTCCAGGTCGATGATCTGTTCGTATTTCAGCTTGTACAGGTCGGCGGGCGAGCCGATGAGTTTTTCGTCGACCAGTTGCTCGATGGTCTTGTCGCCCAGGCCTTCGATGTCCATGGCCCGTCGCGAGACGTAGTGGATAATCGCCTGTTTGAGCTGCGCGCCGCAGGCCAGACGACCGACGCAGCGGTACACCGCGCCTTCGCTGACGGTTTCCTTGCCTTTGCTGCGTTTGATCAGTTGCGTGCGTTCCACATGCGAGCCGCATACCGGGCACTCTTTCGGGACGTCCACGGGGCGGGCATCTTCCGGGCGACGCTCGACCACCACCTGCACCACTTGCGGGATCACGTCACCGGCGCGGCGGATGATGACCGTGTCGCCGATCATAACGCCCAGACGCGCCACTTCGTCCATGTTGTGCAGCGTGGCGTTGGCCACGGTCACGCCTGCGACTTTTACGGGTTTGAGGCGTGCCACCGGCGTGACCGCACCGGTGCGGCCGACCTGGAATTCGACGTCCAGCAGCTCGGTCAGCTCTTCCATGGCCGGGAATTTGTGGGCGATGGCCCAGCGCGGTTCGCGGGCGCGGAAGCCCAGTTCGCGCTGGGAAACCAGGTCGTTGACCTTGAACACCACGCCATCGATTTCATAGCTCAGCGACAGGCGTCGCTCGCCAATATCACGGTAATACGCCAGGCACTCTTCAATCCCGTCGGCCAGTTTCAGCTCGCGACTGATAGGCATGCCCCAGTCCTTGAGCCTGTTGAGCAGGCCCACGTGGGTGTCGGAAATCTCGGCAGATATCTGGCCCACGCCATAGCAGCAGAATTCCAGCGGACGGTTAGCGGTGATTTTCGAGTCCAACTGGCGCAGGCTGCCCGCTGCGGCGTTGCGCGGGTTGGCGAAGGTCTTGCCACCGATTTCCATCTGGCTGGCATTGAGGCGCTCGAAACCGGCCTTGGACATGAAGACTTCACCCCGCACTTCCAGCACGTCAGGCCAGCCGCTGCCTTGCAGTTTGAGGGGAATGTTGCGCACGGTACGCACGTTGACGCTGATGTCTTCGCCGGTGGTGCCATCACCACGGGTGGCACCGCGCACCAGCGCGCCGTCGCGATACAGCAGGCTGACCGCCAGGCCGTCCAGCTTGGGTTCGCAGCTGTATTGCACCTTGGCACCAGCGCCGAACAGGTCGCCCGCGGGCAGGTCGAGCCCTTCGTTCACGCGGCGGTCGAACTCGCGCATGTCGGTCTCTTCGAAGGCGTTGCCCAGGCTGAGCATGGGGACTTCATGGCGCACCTGGGTGAAGGCGGACAGCGCGGCGCTGCCGACCCGTTGCGTCGGGGAATCCGGGGTGACCAGATGCGGATTGTCCGCTTCCAGGGCCTTGAGTTCTTGAAACAGGCGGTCGTACTCGGCATCCGGGATGCTGGGTTCGTCCAGCACGTGGTAGCGGTAGTTGTGCTGGTCCAGTTCTGCGCGCAGTTCCAGAATTCGGGTTTCGACGGCCTTCATACAGGGTTCTCTCAAAAAGCAAAAAAGCAGCCTGGGCTGCTTATATCAAACACATGTTCTGTAGGAGCGAATTCATTCGCGAGAGGTCACCTTCGGAAGACGGGCCTTTCGCGGATGAATCCGCTCCTACCTGATCAGCGGCGCTGGGTCAGGGCCCGACGCTCGAATTCGACAATCCGCTGGCGATAATGCTCAATCGTTTGAGCGGTCATGACGCTGCGCTGGTCGTCTTTCAGTTCGCCGTTCAGCTCATGGGCCAGCTTGCGGGCTGCGGCCACCATGACGTCGAACGCCTGCTTCGGATGGCGCGGGCCCGGCAGGCCCAGGAAGAAGCTGACGGCGCGGGTGCTGAAATGGTCGATATCGTCCAGGTCGAACACACCGGGCTTGACGGCGTTGGCCATGGAGAAGAGGACTTCGCCATTGCCGGCCATGCTTTCGTGGCGGTGGAAGATGTCCATTTCGCCGAAACGCAGGCCGCTTTCCAGAATGTTCTGCAACAGTGCCGGACCTTTGAAACCGCTTTCGTCACGGCAGATCACGCTGATGACCAGCACTTCTTCGACCGGTGGCAGGTCCTTGTCTTCGCTGCTGCGCTGGGCCGGCTTGTCGTCCGGGAAGTCGTCGTTGCGGTCGGTGAACAGGCTCGGGCCGTCCATGTCCAGGTTCAGGTCGCCCTGCTGCGGCTCGTCCTTGCGTTTCTTTTCGCGCTTGCTTTCACGCGGGGTGGCGCTCAACGACGGCAGGTCCTGCTCGTCCAGCTGAGGTTCCTTGTGAGTTTCGAGCACACGGGATGGACCGAGCAATTCGGCGGACGTGTTTTCATCGTCGTCCGGCAGATTGGAAAAGCTTCGGTCGAGCCTGAATTTCAGTTTCCCCTTGCCGCCGCGCATACGGCGCCAGCCGTCGAAGAGAATACCGGCAATCACAATAATGCCGATGACGATCAGCCACTCGCGCAGACCGATTTCCATGTATTCCAGTGCCTCTAATGAAGAATTTTCAAAATAAGGGCCTAAACCCCTTTAATACGTGGTGCCAAGTCTATGTTCTAACTGGCATTTTGCCCACGTCGAAATAAAAAAGTGGTCACTAAACTAGCACGACCAAAGGTAACTTTACACCGTCTGTTGCACCTGTATGGCGCTCGGGGTGGTATCTATCGCTACCGTTTCACAGTTTTGGGCCATTAAAAGGCCATTTACCGGCTAAATATCGGTACAGATCAGGCATCCACAAGGGCCATCGCCTCCTCGACATCCACCGCCACCAGCCGCGAACAGCCGGGTTCGTGCATGGTTACGCCCATCAACTGGTCAGCCATTTCCATGGCGATCTTGTTGTGGGTGATGTAGATGAACTGCACCGTTTGTGACATTTCTTTCACCAAGCGTGCATAACGTCCTACGTTGGCGTCATCCAATGGCGCATCGACCTCATCGAGCATGCAGAACGGTGCCGGGTTGAGTTTGAAAATCGCGAAAACCAGTGCCAGTGCCGTCAGGGCTTTTTCCCCACCGGACAGCAAATGAATCGTGCTGTTCTTCTTGCCAGGGGGACGCGCCATGATTGTTACCCCTGTATCGAGTAAATCTTCGCCCGTCAGTTCCAAATAAGCGGAGCCGCCACCGAAAACTTTCGGAAATAGCGCCTGGATTCCGCTGTTTATCTGATCGAAGGTCTCCTTGAAGCGGTTGCGGGTTTCCTTGTCGATCTTGCGGATGACGTTTTCCAGGGTCTCCAGTGCTTCCACCAGATCGGCGTTCTGGGCGTCGAGGTAACGCTTGCGCTCGGACTGTTGCTGGTACTCGTCGATGGCCGCGAGGTTGATCGCGCCCAGACGCTGAATACGTCCCGCAATGCTTTCAAGCTGCTGTTCGGCGCTCGCTTCGCTGGCTTCGGGGCTCAAGGTGGCGAGCACGCCATGCAGGTCGTAACCGTCTTCGTGCAACTGGTCCTGCAAGGCCTTGCGTCGTACCGTCAGGGATTGCCATTCCAGACGCTGCTGTTCCAGTTGGCCGCGCAGCAGTTGCGATTGCTGTTCGGCCTGGCTGCGGCGCTTCTCGGCATCGCGCAGTTCGCGGTCGGCGTCTTCCAGGGCGATTTTGGCGATACGCATTTCGTCATCGACGACCATGCGTTTTTCCAGCAACTCTTCGAGCTTGAGACGCAGCTCTTCCAGCGGGGCCTGCCCTTCTTCAAGGTTCAGGCTCAGTTGTTCGCTTTTTTCGGACAGGCGCTCGGACTGCATCTTCAGGCGCTCCAGCGCCTGGCGCGTGGAGTCGTGCTGCGCCTTGATCGAACCCAGACGCACCGCCAGTTGATGGCTGCGGTCCTTGTGCTGGCGGGCCTCCTGACGCACCCGGTCCAGACGCTCGCGCAGGCTGTCGCGCTGGGCTTGCAGGATCTCGCGCTGCTCGGTGTCCTGGGCCATGGCGTCCAACGCGTCCTGCAGTTGCACGCGGGATTCGCCCAGGTGTTCATGCTCCATGGCGCGCTGTTCGCCCACCTCGGCCAGCTCTTCGTCCAGCCGGGTGCGGCGCAGGGTCAACTGCTCGACCTTGGCCTTGGCAGCAGACAACTGGGCCTTGAGTTCGCCTTGCTGGCGGGCTTCGTCCTGCAGGCGACGGCGCAGTTGTTCGCGGGTTTCTTCCTGTTGTGTCTGTTGCTCGCGCAACGACAGCAGTTGTTCTTCGCGAGCGGCCAGCGCCGCTTCCAGTTCGTCACGCTCCAGCCCCAGGCGTTGCAGCTCCTGACCACGGGCCAGCACGCCGCTCTGGGCTTCACTGGCGCGACGCACGCGCAGGAAATGCCGACCGACCCAATAACCGTCGCGGCTGATAAAGCTTTGCCCGTCACCCAACTGCCCACGTCGCGCCAAGGCTTCGTCGAGGTTTTCCACCGGCATGACCTGCCCCAGCCAGGCCGACAGGTCCAGCGGGCTGTCGACCTTGTCCAGCAGGCTGCCCGGCAGGCGACGGGTATCGGCACCGGGGCTCAACAGGCGCAGGTCGCCTTGCTGGAAACCGGCCAGGTCGAGCCCGGCAAAATCGTCGACCAGCACCGCTTGCAGGTCGGCACCCAGCACGGTTTCCACCGCCAGTTCCCAACCGGCTTCGACATTCAGCCCTTCGGCCAGCCGCGGGCGCTCGGCCAGTTGCTGGTCGCGCAGCCACTCGGCGGTGCCGGTGTCCGGGTCGAGCGCCGCCTGTTGCAAGGCCTCCAGCGAAGCCAGGCGACCGTTCAGGCGTTGCAGCTCGCCCTGAGCCTGTTGCTGGGCCTGATTGGCCTGTTGCAATTGCTCGCGCAGTTGCTCCAGTTGCTCGACCACCTGCCCTTCGTTGAGGTGCAGTTCATCGATGGTCATTTCCCGGGTAGCGAGGTCCTCGCTCAGCTCGAGAATGGCCGCGTCTTCGGGGTCGGCCGCCAGCAACTGGCGCTCTTCATTGAGACGGCGCTGACGCTCGGCCAGCCGCTCGATGCTTTGCTCCAGTTGCTGAATGCGTGACTGTTGCACTTGAGCCTGACGTTGAGGCTCGGCCGATTGCTGGTTGAAGGCGTCCCACTTTTCCTGCCAGCCCTGCATGCCGGCTTCGGCGTCTTCCAGGGCGATGGCCGACTCTTCGGCGGCGGCGCTGGTCATTTCCTGTTCCGGTTCGAGCATTTCCAGCTCTTCGTCCAGGGTCGCCAGCAAGGTGGTGTCGTGGCCCAGATGCGATTCGGTTTCCTGACGGGCACGCTCGGCTTCGCGCAGGTCGTCCTGCAACTGGCGCAGGCGTTGCTGACCGTGCTGAATGCTCTGCTCGACCCGGGCGATGTCGCCGCCCACGGAATAGAAACGTCCTTGCACCTGATTGAAACGCTCGGACAGGTCGTGGTGCCCGTCACGCAGCCGCTCGATGCTGGCATCGGCGCTGCGCTGGTCGGCTACCAGGGCCTCGAAACCGATTTCCTGGTTGCCGATCACCGCCTCGCGCTGGCCGACCTGTTCGTTCAGGGTCTGCCAGCGCAGGGCCGATAGTTGCGCCTTGAGCTGACGCTCTTCGGCCTTGTATTCCTGATACTTCTCGGCGGCCTGGGCCTGACGGTGCAGGCGTTCGAGCTGGCGTTCGAGCTCTTCGCGCAGGTCGGTCAGACGGGCGAGGTTTTCGTGAGTGCGGCGAATGCGGTTTTCGGTTTCCCGGCGGCGCTCCTTGTATTTGGAAATGCCAGCCGCTTCTTCGATGAAGTTGCGCAGGTCTTCGGGCTTGGCTTCGATCAGCTTGGAGATCATGCCCTGTTCGATGATCGAGTAGCTGCGCGGACCAAGGCCGGTGCCGAGAAAGATGTCGGTAATATCGCGGCGACGGCATTTGGCGCCGTTGAGGTAATAGCTGTTCTGGCTGTCGCGGGTGACTTTGCGGCGAATGGAGATTTCCGCATAGCTGGCGTATTCGCCCACCAGCGTGCCGTCGGAGTTGTCGAACACCAGTTCGATGCTCGCCTGGCTGACCGGCTTGCGGCTGGTGGAGCCGTTGAAGATGACGTCGGTCATCGACTCGCCGCGCAGGTTCTTGGCCGAGCTTTCGCCCATCACCCAGCGCACGGCGTCGATGATGTTGGACTTGCCACAACCATTGGGCCCGACAACGGCCGCCATGTTACTGGGGAAGTTCACCGTGGTGGGGTCGACGAAGGATTTGAACCCCGCCAGCTTGATGCACTTCAAACGCATGGTTTCAGCCTGTGGACAAAGCGGCCAGCACCAGCCTGCAGCTGCGTTGGCAATATTGGATCAAGACCTCGCGAATCCTTGGCAGATCACGGGCTACAACGGCTTCGAGCAGTTGCGAAAACAGCAACAGGTAGTCGTCCAGTTCCGCCTGGCGCTGCTCGAGGGCCAGATAATAACTGCGACTCATGGAAGGTTGCAGGTTTTCGACGGTTTCCTGCAGATACGGGTTGTCGGCAAACGGATAGGCCGAACGCATGACGTTGAAGCTTTCCTCGACGAAAACCGTGACATCCCCGCGCTCGCAACTGGCCTTGAGACGCTGCTGGATCTGTACGAAGGGCGTCAGGTCCGACTCGCGCTGCCAGCGTTCGGCAACGGCGGTGGCCAGCAGGATGTAAAGCTCGGCCATCATCGTGCACAGGCCGACCACATTGTGGGCATCCATCACAGTCACCTGTGCACCACGACGCGGCAGGATCACCACCAGATGTCTGCGCTCCAGAATCAACAGTGCTTCGCGAACGGTCCCGCGGCTGACACTCAACGCTTGCGTAACCTTTTGTTCCTGGATTCGCTCTCCAGGTTTCAGCTCACCACGGATGATCCGCTCGGCAAGATGCTGAGCGACTTGCTCGGCGAGGCTGTCCGATGCCTTGAACGTCATGTCTTTCCTTTCAGAAGCAGTTCTGATTATTAAGAGAGGGAGTGTATCGCAACCTTTGGGCATGGCGCAGGGCCATATCGCGAAACTGGCACGAATTAAGCAGATGTGCGTAATAACCAGCAACAGGCTTATTCCAGAGGCCTTGTATTACGCGTGGGCGAACCCGTATAAAGGCCATTTCCTGACTCTTAAGTCAGAAAAAAATTGACCCGATAAGTAAAGCTGATAAATTCATCGACATATCCGATTACAAGAAATCGAGGGTGCAGTGCCGTGATCCAGTTCCTTTTGAACCAGGAGCTCAAAACCGAGCACGCCCTGGACCCGAACCTCACCGTGCTCGATTACCTGCGCGAACACCTGCACAGGACAGGCACCAAGGAAGGCTGCGCCAGCGGTGACTGCGGTGCTTGTACCGTTGTGCTCAGCGAGCTGGAGACCGACAGCCATGGCAACGAGCAATTGCGTTATCGCAGCCTCAATGCCTGCCTGACTTTCGTGGCTTCGTTGCACGGCAAGCAACTGATCAGCGTCGAAGACCTCAAGCATCAGGGGCAATTGCACAGCGTGCAAAAGGCCATGGTCGACTGCCACGGCTCGCAATGCGGCTTCTGCACACCGGGCTTTGTGATGTCGCTGTTTGCCCTGCAAAAGAACAGCGCGCAAGCCGATCCCCATCAGACTCACGAAGCCCTGGCAGGCAATCTCTGCCGCTGCACCGGTTATCGCCCGATCCTGGATGCTGCCGCCCAGGCTTGCAGCCAGTCCGGCACCGACCAGTTCGACCAGCGCCGGGAGCAGACCATCGCCCGCCTGCGCAGCATCGCGCCCCGAACGACTGGTGAACTCAACGACGGCGACAAGCGCTCGCTGGTGCCCCTGACCGTGGCCGATCTGGCCGACCTGTACAACGCACACCCGCAGGCACGCTTGCTGGCCGGCGGGACCGATCTGGCGCTGGAAGTCACTCAACAGCACAAGTCGCTGCCGGTGATGATTCATGTGGGCCATATCGCCGAGATGAAGCGCATCGAGCGTTTCGACGACCGGCTGGAGATTGGCGCTGCCGCTTCGCTGACCGATTGCCATAAAGCCCTCAAGGCCGAGTACCCCGACTTTGGCGAACTGCTGCAACGCTTCGCCTCGCTGCAGATCCGCAATCAGGGCACGCTGGGGGGCAATATCGGCAACGCTTCGCCCATCGGCGACGCCCCGCCGCTATTGATCGCACTGGGCGCGCAGATCGTGTTGCGCAAGGGCGACACCCGGCGCAGTCTGGCGCTGGAGGATTACTTCATCGATTATCGGGTGACGGCGCGCCAGGAAAGCGAGTTTATCGAGAAGATCATTGTGCCAACCGCCAGGGCTGGTCATGTGTTCCGCGCCTACAAGGTGTCCAAGCGGCTGGATGACGATATCTCCGCCGTCTGCGCAGCCTTCTGTCTGCATATCGAAAACGACAGGATTGTCGGTGCGCGCATCGCGTTCGGCGGCATGGCGGCCATTCCCAAGCGCGCTGCGGCCTGCGAACAGGCCTTGATCGGTCAGCCCTGGACCTCGGCTTCCGTCGAGCAGGCCTGCGCCGCACTGGCCGAAGACTTCACACCGCTGTCGGACTTTCGCGCCAGCAAGGAATACCGCCTGCTCAGCGCGCAGAACCTGTTGCGCAAATGCTTCATCGAGCTGCAAACACCCTCTCTTGCAACGCGGGTGACCGACTATGTCTAACCTTCCCCCGCCCATGACCCAGGCCGAACGGGTCGCGCTGTTCCAGCAGGGCCTGACCACCGGCGCAGGCCGCAGCGTCAAGCATGACAGCGCCGACAAACACGTCAGCGGCGAGGCGATCTATATCGATGACCGCCTGGAATTTCCCAATCAGTTGCATGTATATGCACGCCTGTCGGATCGCGCCCATGCGCGGATCCTCAGCGTCGACACCACACCTTGCCTGGCCTTCGACGGAGTGCGGATCGTCATCACCCACGAAGACATTCCCGGCCTGAAGGACATCGGCCCGCTGTTGCCCGGCGACCCGCTGCTGGCCATCGACAAGGTGGAGTTTGTCGGCCAGCCGGTTCTGGCCGTGGCTGCCAGGGATCTGGACACTGCACGCAAGGCAGCCATGGCAGCGGTTATCGAATATGAAGATCTGGAGCCGGTGCTGGATGTGGTCCAGGCCTTGCGCCAGAAGCACTTCGTGGTCGACAGCCATACCCACAAGCGCGGCGATTCGGCCAGTGCCCTGCAAGGCGCGCCGCATCGCCTGCAGGGCCATCTGCATATCGGCGGGCAGGAGCATTTCTATCTGGAGACTCAGGTCTCGTCGGTGATGCCCACCGAAGATGGCGGGATGATCGTCTACTGCTCCACCCAGAACCCCACGGAAGTCCAGAAACTGGTGGCCGAGGTGCTGGGCGTTTCGATGAACCGCGTCGTGGTCGACATGCGGCGCATGGGTGGCGGTTTTGGTGGCAAGGAAACCCAGGCAGCCAGCCCGGCGTGTCTGTGTGCGGTGATTGCCCACCTCACCGGTCAGCCGACCAAGATGCGTCTGCCACGGGTCGAAGACATGCTGATGACCGGCAAGCGCCACCCGTTCTATATCGAATACGACGTGGGGTTCGACGATAGCGGACGCCTGCACGGCATCGAACTGGAGCTGGCGGGCAACTGTGGTTATTCGCCGGACCTTTCGGCGTCGATTGTCGACCGGGCGATGTTCCATGCCGACAATGCCTATTACCTGGGCGATGCCACCATCAACGGCCATCGCTGCAAGACCAACACCGCGTCCAACACCGCCTATCGCGGTTTTGGCGGCCCGCAGGGCATGGTGGCCATCGAAGAAGTGATGGACCGCATCGCCCGCCATCTGGGCCTGGACCCGCTGGCGGTGCGCAAGACCAATTACTACGGCAAGACCGAACGCAACGTCACCCATTACTACCAGACCGTCGAGCACAACCTGCTGCAGGAAATGACTGCCGATCTGGAACAGAGCAGCCAGTACGCCGAGCGACGCGAAGCCATCAGGGCTTTCAACGCCAGCAGCCCGATCCTGAAAAAGGGCCTGGCGCTGACGCCGGTCAAGTTCGGGATTTCCTTTACCGCCAGCTTTCTCAATCAGGCCGGTGCGCTGATCCACATCTACACCGATGGCAGCATCCACCTGAACCACGGTGGCACGGAAATGGGCCAGGGCCTGAACGTCAAGGTGGCTCAAGTGGTGGCCGAGGTGTTCCAGGTGGATATCGAGCGCATCCAGATCACCGCGACCAACACCGACAAGGTGCCCAATACCTCGCCCACGGCAGCCTCCAGCGGCACGGACCTCAATGGCAAGGCTGCGCAGAACGCGGCTGAAATCCTCAAGCAGCGGCTGGTGGAGTTTGCCGCGCAGAAGTATCAGGTGGCCGAAGCCGATGTGCAGTTCGGCAATGGCCATGTGCGTATCGGCGAGCAGGTGCTGTCTTTCGCCGAATTGGCGCAACAGGCGTGGATGGGTCAGGTGTCGTTGTCCAGCACGGGCTATTACAAGACGCCGAAGATTTTCTATGACCGCAGCCAGGCACGCGGTCGGCCCTTTTACTACTACGCCTTTGGCGCCGCCTGTGCCGAGGTGATCGTCGACACCCTGACCGGCGAATACAAGATGCTGCGCACCGACATCCTGCATGACGTGGGCGCATCGCTGAACCCGGCCATCGATATCGGCCAGGTCGAAGGCGGTTACGTGCAGGGCGCAGGCTGGCTGACCACCGAAGAACTGGTGTGGAACGACAAGGGCAAACTGCTGACCAGCGGTCCGGCCTCCTACAAGATCCCGGCGGTGGCGGACCTGCCGCTGGATTTGCGGGTCACTCTGGTGGAAAACCGCAAGAACCCGGAAGACACCGTATTCCACTCCAAAGCCGTGGGCGAACCACCGTTCATGCTGGGGATTGCCGCATGGTGTGCAATCAAGGATGCGGTGGCGAGCCTGAGCGATTACCGCCAGCAACCGAAGATCGACGCCCCAGCCACACCGGAGCGGGTGTTGTGGGGGTGTGAGCAGATGCGGCGTTTACACAGATGAGGTGTGGGTGCAAAAACGATCTGTCTGCATTGAGTGTTGTGGTGTATCTGGCACAGCGCTGGAAAACTGTGGGAGGCAGCTTGCTGGCGACTGGGACCCTGTCGCCAGCAAGCTGCCTCCCACGATCCTCTGACTGACTTGCAATACTTAACGAGGACAGAGCCAATAAATTCGCTCCCACAAGGCACTTCAATTCAGAGGCACCTATGAACAACTGGATCAGCGCTCTGGCCGAGTTACAGGCCCAAGGTGAGCCGGGCATTCTGGTCACCATCATCGAGGAACTGGGTTCGACGCCGCGCAATGCAGGCTCCAAGATGGTGGTCACCGCACAGGCTATCCACGACACCATCGGCGGCGGACACCTGGAATACAAGGCCATGGAAATCGCCCGGGAAATGCTGGCCAGCGGCACCCGGCAGACGCGCCTTGAACGCTTCAACCTCGGTGCCAGCCTTGGCCAGTGCTGCGGCGGGGTCAACGTTCTGCTGTTCGAGCCCATGGGCCAGCCACAGGCCGAGATTGCGGTGTTCGGTGCCGGTCATGTCGGGCGGGCGCTGGTGCCACTGCTGGCCAGCCTGCCCTGCCGGGTGCGCTGGATCGACTCGCGTGAGCAGGAATTCCCCGGGCAACTGCACGCAGGTGTGCTGAAAATCGTCAACGACGAACCGGTCGATGAAGTCGCGCAGTTGCCCAAAGGCAGTTACTGCATCGTCATGACCCACAACCATCAACTGGATCTGGAACTGACCGCCGCCATTCTCAAGCGTGGCGACTTCGGTTACTTCGGGCTGATCGGCTCCAGGACCAAACGCGTCAAGTTCGAGCATCGCCTGAAAGAGCGCGGATTCGAACCCGCCTTGCTGCAACGCATGCGTTGCCCCATGGGGCTGGCGCAAGTCAAAGGCAAACTCCCGGTAGAGATCGCCATTTCCATCGCCGCCGAAGTGATCGCCACCTACAACGCCAGCTTCGGCCAGCATGACGCCAGCGCCGAACCTGTCGCCAAACTGCTGCCCGCCTCGCGGCGCAGCCAGTCGCAATGAGATGCCCATGACCCTCGTTTCAAGTAACAGAAAAGCCTACCGCGCCAGCATCGTGCACAGCCTTGCCGACCCCGCCGAAGCGGGCGTCGAAGACTCCTGCGAATATTTCGCCGACGGCCTGCTGCTGATCGAAGACGGCAGGATCAAGGCCGTAGGCCATGCTGTCGCTCTGCTGGATACCCTGGGCAGCGATGTGGAACTGATCGAGTATCAGGACGCGCTGATTACTCCGGGCTTTATCGACACCCATATTCACCTGCCACAGACCGGTATGATCGGCTCCTATGGCGAGCAGTTGCTGGACTGGCTCGACACTTACACCTTCCCTTGCGAGCGCCAGTTCGCCGACCCGGCCCATGCCGCCGAAGTGGCGGATATCTTCCTCAAGGAACTGCTGCGTAACGGCACCACCACGGCTCTGGTTTTCGGCAGCGTACACAAGGAGTCGGTAGAAGCCCTGTTCAGCGCCGCCCGGCAACTGAACCTGCGCATGATCGCCGGCAAGGTGCTGATGGACCGCAATGCCCCTGACTATCTGGTGGATACCGCCGAGTCCGGCTATGCGGACAGCAAGGCCCTGATCGAGCGCTGGCACGGTGAAGGCCGTCTGAGCTATGCCGTGACGCCGCGTTTCGCGCCCACCAGCTCGGCGGAGCAACTGACCCTGGCCGGTAAACTGCTGAGCGAGTATCCAGGTCTGTACATGCAGACGCATATCAGCGAAAACCTGCAGGAAATCGAATGGGTCAAAGCCCTGTTCCCGGAGCGCAAGAATTATCTGGATGTGTACGACCATTTCCAGTTGCTGGGCGAACGCTCGGTATTCGCCCATGGCGTACACCTGTGCGACGAGCAGTGTGCACGGCTGGCAGAAAGCGGCTCGGCCATTGCGTTCTGTCCGACCTCCAACCTGTTTCTGGGCAGTGGCCTGTTCGATCTGCCGAAGGCTGAAAGGCACGGAATCAACGTCGGGCTAGGCACCGACGTGGGCGGCGGCACCAGTTTTTCGATCCTGCAGACCCTCAACGAAGCCTATAAGGTCATGCAGATGCAGGGGGCGAGGCTCAGCCCTTTCAAATCGCTGTATCTGGCGACATTGGGCGGCGCACGGGCGTTGCGGCTGGACGACCGGATCGGCAGCCTGAAGCCCGGCAATGAAGCGGATTTTCTGGTGCTGGATTACAACGCCACGCCACTGCTGGCTTATCGGCTGAAGCAAGCCAGAGACATTGCCGAAATCCTGTTCGTGCTGATGACTCTGGGGGATGACCGCACGGTGCGACAGACCTGGGCGGCCGGGGAGTTGGTGCACGAACGAGAGGGGTGATGGCTGGCCTTTTCGCGGATAGATCCGCTCCTATACGGGTATGGGCTCATAACTCGTGGGAGGGGCCTTGGCCGCGACAGCAATGTGAAGCGTGCTGAAAATGTGTCCTCTGTTCAAGCAGGTCGTCGCGGCCAAGGCCCCCCTCACACAGGCATGTACGCCTTGACTGTTACGCCTTGCCCGACTTCTTCTTGCCCTGCATCAGGTGCGAAAACACCGCATGCAGGTCATCGGATGCGCCCTCGTCGTCGAGGTTGAGCTTGCTGTCGATGTGGTCCATATGATGCATCATCAATTCCACGGCCAGCGCGGCGTCACGCGCTTCGATGGCGTCGATCAACCGGGCGTGTTCATCGTAGGAACAATGGGTGCGGTTGCCGTTTTCGTATTGGGCGATGATCAATGAGGTCTGCGAAACCAGGCTGCGCTGAAAGCTGATCAAAGGTGCGTTCTTCGCGGCAACGGCCAGTTGCAGGTGGAACTCGCCGGACAGACGGATACCCGCGCCACGATCCCCTCTGGCAAAGCTGTCGCGCTCGTCGCTGACCATCTGCCGCAATTCGGCCAGTTGCTCGGCAGTGGCGTGTTCGACCGCCAGTTCGGTAATGGCCTTTTCCACCATGCGCCGGGCAAAGAATACCTGGCGCGCCTCTTCGACACTGGGGCTGGCGACCACGGCCCCGCGATTGGGTCGCAGCAGCACCACACCTTCATGGGCCAGCCGCGACAGGGCGCGACGAATGATGGTGCGACTGACGCCAAAGATTTCGCCCAGTGCCTCTTCGCTCAGCTTGGTGCCCGGCGCCAGACGCTGCTCGAGAATCACCTCGAAGATATGTGCATAGACAATATCGTCCTGGGTTGCGTTACGCGCTGACTTGGCCACGCGTGGCTGTTTCTTCAGGGGCAGGGACTGTTCGTTCATGGGCACTCGTGCGCAAGTGGTTTACGGCGTAGGACGGGCGCATTGTACACAGTGCGCCACCACAAGGGCGCACCTTGCTCCGCGGGGGCAGCTCGCGGGCGACCATCAACTGCCACGATAGGTCGAGTAGCTGTAGGGCGAAACCAGCAGCGGCACATGATAGTGCTCCTGCGCCGCATCGATCCCGAAGCGCAGCACCACCACATCGAGAAAGGCCGGTTCAGAGAGGGTCACGCCCCGTGCGCGGTAGTAATCGCCAGCATGAAACTGCAACTGGTAGACACCCGAGCGGTATTCGTCACCCTGCAACAGCGGCGCATCGCAACGACCGTCGCTATTGGTCACAGCCGTGGCCACATGCTCCAGGCGCTCGCCTTCAACCCGATACAGTTCGACATGGATGCCATTGCCGGGGCAACCGTGCGCGGCGTCCAGCACATGCGTGGTTAACCGTCCCATTGATTCTGCACCTCGTTGAATGTCTGGATTACAGGCATGATGCACCATCAAGGTGCTTGCCCGGCTTGAACAGTGATCGATTAAGACACTTTTCAAAAAACTTGTACACAATAAAACCGGCAGCCGCCACTCGCAGAATTTGTCAGTGCAGCTTTAATACCGAAAACACTGAAGCAAAGGAAAGCATTGAGGTTTTTACCTTTAAGCTGACCAGTCAGGCAAGTTTATTGCATGAAAATTGCTATCGACCTGCATCATATGCGGGGTTACAGTTTTGATATTACTTTGTATACAATCTGTGCAACGCGGTGATGCCGCCAGGCTTGTACCGCACCCTGACTTCACGCACATAAAGGAAGCCTGCTGTGAGCGCTGACTATCCACGGGACCTGATCGGTTACGGCAGCAATCCGCCCCACCCTCACTGGCCGGGCAATGCCCGCATCGCGCTCTCTTTCGTGCTCAATTACGAAGAAGGCGGCGAGCGCAACATACTGCATGGCGACAAGGAGTCCGAAGCCTTCCTCTCGGAAATGGTCGCGGCCCAACCGCTGCAAGGCCAGCGCAACATGAGCATGGAGTCGCTGTACGAATACGGCAGCCGTGCCGGTGTCTGGCGCATCCTCAAGCTGTTCAAGCAGTTCGATATCCCGCTGACCATCTTTGCCGTGGCCATGGCTGCCCAGCGTCACCCGGACGTGATCCGCGCCATGGTCACCGACGGCCATGAAATCTGCAGCCACGGCTATCGCTGGATCGACTACCAGTACATGGATGAAGCCCAGGAGCGCGAACACATGCTCCAGGCTATCCGCATCCTTACCGAAATCACTGGCGAACGCCCGCTGGGCTGGTACACCGGCCGCACCGGCCCGAATACCCGGCGTCTGGTGATGGAGGAAGGCGGCTTTCTCTACGACTGCGATACCTATGACGACGACCTGCCCTACTGGGAGCCGAACACCCCCACCGGCAAGCCGCATCTGGTGATTCCCTACACGCTGGACACCAATGACATGCGCTTCACCCAGGTGCAGGGTTTCAACAATGGCGAGCAGTTTTTCCAGTACCTCAAGGATGCTTTCGACGTTCTGTACGAAGAAGGTGCCGAAGCGCCGAAAATGCTTTCCATCGGTCTGCATTGCCGTCTGATCGGCCGCCCTGCCCGCCTCGCCGCGCTCAAGCGTTTTATCGAATACGCCAGGAGTCACGAGCAGGTCTGGTTCACACGGCGTGTCGATATCGCCCGGCACTGGCACACCCGACATCCGTTCAAGGCCACGCAATGAGCCAGTTCCAGACACTGACACCTTCGTCCCTGAGCCGCGAAGCTTTCGTTGCGGCCTTTGCCGACATCTACGAACACTCGCCCTGGGTCGCCGAAAAGGCTTTCGACCTGGGCGTTAGCCCCGAGCTGGATCAGGTCGAAAACCTGCATGCACGCATGAGCGAGATCCTGCTCGCTGCCGATCATGACCGGCAACTGGCGCTGATCAACGCTCACCCGGATCTGGCCGGCAAAGCCGCCATCCAGGGTGAACTGACCGAAGCCAGCACCAGCGAACAGGCAGGTGCCGGCATTCATCAATGCACAGCTGAAGAGTTCCAGCGTTTCACCGAGTTGAATCAGGCCTACAAGGCCAGGTTCGGCTTCCCGTTCATCATGGCGGTCAAGGGAAGCGACCGGCACAAGATCCTGGCGGCCTTCGAGCAGCGCATTCATCACTCGGCCGACGCCGAGTTCGCCTGCGCGATGGCCGAGATCAACAAGATTGCCCTGTTTCGCTTGCTGACCCTGTAGACACTACCCAGCCCGTTCCTTCCAAGCCCATTGAGAAAGGCAGACAAAAAGAATGAAAGTTTACGCCGCACCGTTCGAGAAGTTCGTCAATCTGGCCGACGCACGCCTGGGGACCAAAGTCCTGTCCGTCACCGATGACTGGTTCGCCGATGCCAACCGCCTGTTCCAGCCTACTCCGGCAGTCTGGAAAGAAGGCGTGTTCGATGACAACGGCAAATGGATGGACGGCTGGGAGTCGCGGCGCAAGCGTTTCGAAGGCTATGACAGCGCGGTGATCCGCCTGGGCGTGGCGGGTACCATCAAGGGCGTGGATATCGACACCTCGTTCTTTACCGGCAACTTCCCGCCTTCGGCCTCTCTGGAAGCCTGCTTCCTGGCCTCGGGCGAGCCGGACGAAAACACTCAATGGGTCGAGGTGCTGCCTTCGGTCGAGCTGCAAGGCAACAGCCATCACTACCACGCCATCAGCAACGATCAGGCATTCAGTCATCTGCGTTTCAACATCTACCCCGATGGCGGCGTGGCGCGCCTGCGTGTGCACGGCATCCCGTTCCGTGACTGGTCCAAAGTCAAGGAGGGCGAGCAGATCGATCTGGTTGCAGCCCTCAATGGGGGTCGTGCGATTGCCTGCTCCGACGAGCACTACGGCAGCATGAGCAACATTCTCAATCCGGGCCGTGGCGTGAACATGGGCGACGGCTGGGAAACCGCGCGCCGCCGCACACCGGGCAACGACTGGGTGATCGTTGCGCTGGGGCATCCGGGCGAAGTGGAGCGGGTGATTGTCGATACGCTGCACTTCAAGGGCAACTACCCGGATAGCTGCTCGATCCAGGGCGCCTTCGTCAAAGGCGGCACCGACAGCCAGATCGAAACCCAGAGCCTGTTCTGGCGCGAACTGCTGCCCAGCCAGAAACTGAGCATGCACGCCGAACATGAGTTCGCCGAGCAGATCAAGGCCATCGGCCCGATCACCCATATCCGCCTGAACGTATTTCCCGATGGTGGCGTGAGCCGCTTGCGGGTCCTGGGCAAAATAACCAAATAAACACACAACCCCGTAGCGAATGCTGATCAGCCAAGGTCATGAATCACTTTGTAGGAGGCAGCTTGCTGGCGAAAAGGCCTGAAAACCGGCAGATATCCACGTCTGTAGGCGAAGTCGCCAGCACGCTGCCTCCCACAAGTTTTGTTATGCCTTGACTGAACGGCATTACCCCCACGGGTCCAGAGAGACTGTCATGCGCAAACTGATTATCGAGCCATTGACCAAGGAAGCCTTTGCACCGTTCGGTGACGTGATCGAAACCGATGGCAGTGCGCACTTCATGATCAACAATGGCTCGACCCAGCGCTTTCATCGTCTGGCCGAGGTGCAGACCGCTTCGCCCGACGACAAGGCAATCATCAGCATCTTCCGCGCCGAGGCGCTGGACATGCCGTTGACCATTGCCATGCTGGAGCGCCATCCGCTGGGCAGCCAGGCGTTCATACCGCTGCTCGGCAATCCTTTTCTGATCGTGGTCGCGCCACTTGGCGATGCACCTGAATCGGAGCTGACCCGCGCCTTCGTTTCCAATGGCAGGCAGGGTATCAATTACCATCGCGGCGTCTGGCACCACCCGGTGCTGACGATCGAAAAGCGGGATGACTTCCTGGTGGTTGATCGCAGTGGAACCGGCAATAACTGCGATGAGCATTATTTTGAAGAGAGCCAGTTGATGGTGCTCGATCCCAACCAATAGGAAGGTCCCCGACATCCAGACTGGGGATTAAGGAAATACCATGCTGGCACATCTGATGGAATGGCTGAATCTGGGCGTGCGCTGGATTCACATGATTGTGGGCGTGGCCTGGATCGGCGCGTCTTTCTACTTTGTCTGGCTGGAAAACAACCTCAACCGCTCCAATCCCCGTGAAGGTCTTTCCGGAGACCTCTGGGCAATCCACGGTGGCGGCATCTATCACCTGGAAAAGTACAAGCTCGCGCCACCGACCATGCCCGAGAACCTGCACTGGTTCAAATGGGAGGCCTATTCGACCTGGCTGTCCGGGGTCGCGCTGCTGTGTGTGGTGTTCTACGCCAACCCGACCCTGTATCTGCTGGCGCCGGGCAGCAGCCTTTCGCCTGCCGCCGGCGTGCATATCGGCCTCGGCTCCCTGTTTGTCGGCTGGTTCGTCTACAGCTTTCTGTGCGACTCGGCCCTGGGCAAACGTCCTGCGCTGCTGGGTGTGGTCCTGTTCGTGCTGCTGGTGGCGGCAGCCTTCGCGCTGAGCCAGGTGTTCAGCGGTCGTGGGGCCTATCTGCATGTGGGTGCCATCATGGGCACCATCATGGTCGGCAACGTGTTCCGTATCATCATGCCCGCCCAGCGCGCACTGGTGGCGGCCATCGCCGAGAACCGCACGCCGGACCCGGCCCTGCCTGCAAAAGGCCTGCTGCGTTCACGGCACAATAACTACTTCACCCTGCCAGTGCTGTTCATCATGATCAGCAACCATTTCCCCAGCACCTATGGCAGCCAGTACAACTGGCTGATCCTGGCGGCTATTGCCCTGCTGGCCGTGCTGGTGCGTCATTACTTCAATACCCGGCATGACAGCCACCGGTTCTTCTGGACCTTGCCATTTGCGGCGCTGGGCATGCTTTGCCTGGCCTATGTCACCGGGCCGTCGCAACCGCAGAAGGCTCATGATGCAGCGGCGAAAATCGAATATCAGCCATTACCCGGCACCGCCGTGGGCGGCTACAGGGCCGACGAAAAACGCCCCGAACAGGTTGCGGCACCCGCCCCCGCAGAAACGCCCAAGGTGGCCGGGATAGCGTTCGACAAGGTTCATGAAGTCATCAAGCAACGCTGCACCGTCTGCCACTCGGCCAACCCCACCAGCAACCTGTTCAGCACCGCGCCTGCGGGCGTGATGTTCGATACGCCAGAACAGATCCAGCTACTTGCACCGCGCATCAAGGCCCAGGCCATCACCGCCCCGATCATGCCTCTGGGCAACATCACCCAGATGACCCAGCAAGAGCGGGACATGCTGGGCGCCTGGATCGATCAGGGGGCGAATCTGCGTTGAAAGGCAATGCCCAACACTTGAGGGAGGCAGCCTGCTGGCGAAAAAGACCTGAAACTGGCAGATATTCTGCGTCGTACGCTGAAGTCGCCAGCAAGCTGCCTCCCCCAAAGTCATTTATGACCTCAGAAGCGAAAAACGCCCCACTTTCGCCGCTCATGCTCCGCACTGGAGCACTTGAGCTGGCACTCGCCACCCAGTATTCTCCGCCGCCGCTTTAAAAGCCGCCAATTGCCAGGCTGCAACTGAAATTGTCCGCTCAGTCAGGTCCTGCCCACCGGAAAAATCATCAGAAACCGGCCATTGCCGAGCGTTTCAGGTATCGGCGCGGCTTTTTCACAGGGGTTGGCTCAGCTTTTGCTAAATCACGAAGCTGACCACGCAGACAATTTATTACAACCAGAGAAACGGCGTCACTCATAGAACGCCGACCTCGAAACCACTATCGATCTCAAGGGAGCACCCGCATGAACCGCACTTTTTCCAGCCTGTTACTGGCCGGTAGTCTGCTGGCCGCAGGCTCGGCCACAGCCGGCGATCTGTTGCAGTGGCAGAGCAACAGCCTGACTTATCTCAATGGTCGGGACTTCACGGTCAACCCGGAAATACAACAGACCTTCACCTTCGAACATGCGGATGCCTGGAAGTACGGCGACAACTTCTTCTTCGTCGACAAGATCTTCTACAACGGCAAGAAAGACGCGAACAGCGGCCCGAACACTTATTACGGCGAGTTCTCGCCACGCCTGTCGATGGGCAAGATCTTCGGCCAGAAGTTTGAGCTTGGCCCCATTTCGGACGTGCTGCTGGCGGCAACCTACGAGTTCGGCGAAGGCGATAACGAGTCGTACCTGATCGGTCCGGGCTTTGACCTGAACATCCCCGGCTTCGATTACTTCCAGCTGAACTTCTACCAGCGCCAGACCGAGGGCAATCGTCCGGGTGACGGCGTATGGCAGATCACGCCTGTATGGTCTTACACCATCCCGGCGGGCAAGTCCGATGTGGTGATCGACGGCTTCATCGACTGGGTCGTGGACAACGACAAGAACGCCCGCGGCACCTACCACGCCAACCTGCACATCAACCCGCAGATCAAATATGACCTGGGCAAGGCGCTGAACTTCCCCGAGAAAAAACTCTACGTCGGTATCGAATACGACTACTGGAGCAACAAGTACGGCATCAAGGACACGTCCTCCTTCGATACCGACCAGAACACCGCAAGCCTGCTGGTCAAAGTGTTCTTCTGATCACAGCAGCCACCGGCGAGGCGGCACAGCGGTGCCGCCTCGCCAGCGTTGAAGAGTTTCTTGCGCAATTGTTTTTTCACATATCGTTGACCGGTCATTGACCTGTCGCAGCCTAATCTTCGGTCCAGTCCTCCCCTTGTGACGGCGACCGCCTTGAATACCCAATCGCTATACAACCAACTGGCCATTGCCAGTCACGCCGGCTACAGAAACCTTACCCACTACCCTAAACTGCTCTGGCTGTTGCCGCTGATGCTGGTGGCTCTGTGGCTGGGTTCCCGCATGTTGATGCCTTCTGGCCCACTCGACCTTTCACAAGGCCACAACCTGCGCAGGGCCGGCATTCTCGATCACTGGGCCAAGGGTGATCTGGTCGTGCTGGTGCGTCATGCCGAGCGTTGCGATCACTCGACCAATCCCTGCCTTGGCCCACCCGATGGCATTACCCGCAAAGGCCAGCTCGTCGCTCAGGAACTGGGCAATTCGTTCAGAGCCCTGGATCTGAGCCACACGAACATTTTCAACAGTCCCCTGCTGCGCACAGCCCAGACCGCAAGCTTTGCGTTCAAAGGCGCAAGCATCCCTCAGGACTGGCTGTTCAACTGCCGCCGCACCATTCTGGAAGACATGCAGCAACACAAAGTCGACCAGCGAAACATGGTGCTGATCACTCACAGCGAGTGTTTCAACCAGTTGGAAAAGTCTCTGAACATCTCGGCACGCACCGTACCCGCTTATGGCAGCGCCCTGTTCGTGACCATTGACCCCAAGGATAAAAGCGCCAGGATTCTGGGCTTTCTCGATGCTCAGGACTGGAAGTCCGTCATACCGCAACATCCATAAGCCACCAGGAAATCCGGTACGTGAATACTTCCAGACAACGCTTCTACTTGATGAATGTCGGCCTGCCGCTATTACTGGCAGTTCTGGTCTTTGGCGTCTTCGACCTGACCGACCTGGATGTCACCCTCAGCAACCTGTTGTACGACCCTGTGACCCAGGCCTTTCCGTTTCAGCACGACCGGCTTTTTGAAAACCTGACCCATCGCTGGCCACGGATCATTCCGAACTGGACAGGTGAACTGGCAATCACGGGGACGGTGCTTTCCTTTGTGTGGCCTCTGTTGCAGGCCGCAAAAAATCAGCGCCTGATGGCAGTGCTGGAGAGACTTCGTCTCGTCACGGCGTTCAGGTTTCTTGCTCATCACCGCCGTGACTTCATCTTCGTTGTGGTTGCCTTCGCGATCACCACGGCCATGGTGCATTACCTGAAAAGCCACACCAGTGTTTACTGCCCGGTTGAAACGACCCTGTATGGCGGAATTCAGGAAAAGACCGAATGGTTCGAGAACTTCAACCTGCTGCATGAAGCCGGAAAGGGACGCTGCTGGCCCGGTGGCCACGCCTCAAGCGGTTTTACCCTGCTGGCGTTGTATTTCGTCGCCCGCCGCTACCGCTGGCGACATGCCCGCAAGTTGCTGGGCTGGGTTCTGCTGCTGGGCATGGTGTATGGCACGACGCGGGTCCTGCAAGGCTGGCACTTCATGTCTCACACCTTCTGGTCCGGCATTCTGGTCTGGCTGACGATGCTGCTGACCGCCCTGTGCTTTTACGGGCGACCAGCACTTCAGGCATCGCTTGAGCCGGGCAACGATCCGCTCAGCCCCGAGCCGACTTCCAGACCTTGCCCGCCAGCGTCACCACGACCACCAATGCCGCTCCGGCAATGATGCCTGCAACGGCATCCAGCAGAGTCGGCACCACCATGGAGAAACCACCGACAGCACTGGCCGCGCTTTCGGTGATGCCTTCGACCCAGTGATGAGCGAACGGCAGGCCATGCACCAGAATGCCACCGCCGACCATGAACATGGCGGCGGTGCCGAGGATCGACAGCGCTTTCATCAGCACAGGAGCCAGCCAGAGCAGCCCGTTACCGATGCTTTGCGCAGCAGAACTGGCGCTCTTTTTCAGATGCAGGCCCAGGTCATCGAGCTTGACGATACCCGCCACCAGCCCGTAGACACCCACGGTAATCAGCACGGCAACTATCACCAGTACGCCCACCTGATCCAGAAACGGACGACTTGAAACCACGCCCAGCGCCAGAACGATGATTTCCGCCGAAAGGATGAAGTCCGTGCGGATGGCGCCTTTGATTCGCTCCTTCTCGAAAGCCACCATATCCGTGGAAGCATTGCCCACAGCCTGTTTGCGTTCTTCGTGCTCGTGCCCGGCGTCGGCATGCAGCCATTTATGGGCAATCTTCTCGGCCCCCTCGAAACACAGGTAGGCACCGCCGATCATCAACAGAGGCAGGATCGCCCAGGGCGCAAAGGCACTGATCAGCAATGCCGCAGGCACCAGAATCGCCTTGTTGAGCAAAGAGCCCTTGGCCACCGCCCAGACCACCGGCAACTCACGATCGGCCGAAACGCCCGTGACTTGTTGCGCATTGAGGGCCAGGTCATCACCCAGCACACCTGCCGTCTTTTTGGTGGCCAGTGCCACATCGTCGAGCAGGGTTGCGATGTCATCGAGCAGGGTCAGCAAGCTTCCAGCAGCCACAATCAATATCCTTTAACAATTGGAAAAACAAAAACGGTGCTTATTGAATCACAAGGCATGGCACATGCACCCCGCCAATCAGTGTCTGACCGGCACAATCCGCTAACGTTTAATGCACGTGCTCAAGCGATCAGCGTCCCGCACCGGGCTTGTGGCGCAAGTGTTGCATCGGGACGTCGGGCTATTGATCGCGATACCTACAACAAGGGGCTGTCATGCATATCGATTCGCAACGCGCACAGTGGTTGAAACCGACCTCTCAAGAGACGGGCGTCATCATCGTTTCCCATGCAGACCTGCCTCAATATCTCATCGATACGCTCAATACCGAAATCAGTGACTGGGAACAGGTGGCCTATCTGGTCATCAGGCAATCGACCCAACTGGAAGAAGAATGGCTCGACGCTGAAAACCGTGCCTTCAGTGCGCAAAAGCCTTCGAACTGCGAAGCCAATGGCTTGTTGAGTTCAATCCCCAAGACCTGCCATCTGCTGGATGTGGAAGCCAGCCATCGGGCGCATCTGTCCTGGCTGGGTTCGGTTTGCGGGCACAAGCTGCACTTCTTTGAGCTGGAGAAGCTGGAGGAGCAGGCCCCGTCCAAAGCCTCGATGGACTCACAGGTAGAAGAAATCCTCGCGGCGACCCGGCATCTGGTGAAGAACTACCTGCAGGATCATTTCATGTCGCCCTATTGAGCCTGCCTACATCGGGATCTGAGTGGTGGACAGCACCTGACGCAACCCCATGAAGGAGCGGATCTGTCTGACGCCCGGCAGATACAGCAACTGCTCGGCATGCAGTCGGTTGAAGCTCTGGCTGTCTTTGGTGCGCAGCAACATGAAGTAGTCGAACTCCCCTGTCACCACATGAAACTCCATGCAGCCGGAAACCTTCTGCGCCGCCTCCTCGAACTGGGCGAATGACTCAGGGGTCGAGCGATCCAGTACCACGCCGATCAGTACCACCATCCCCGCATCCAGCGCTTCGCTGTTGAGCAAGGCAACCACGCCTTTTATGACGCCCGCTTCCTTGAGCCGTTCGACACGCCTCAGACAGGCCGGCGCGCTCAATTTGACCTTTTCGGCCAACGCCACATTGGAAATGGACGCATCGCGCTGCAGAGTCTTGAGGATGGCCCGGTCGATTCTGTCCAGCAGCGGTGCGAGCGCGGCATCCGGCTTCTTGCTGCGTTCATTTATTGCTTTCATGGGTATTTTTTAGAAATCAAATTAGTTTTCAGTTATCCGAGACTAACTTTCATTTCCTAAATAGACAATTCTTTGCAACCACGATTATCGAGCGATTTTCTATGATGAATCCATCGCAAGCACGTTGATGACGCGCTGGATACTTCTTCCCATGGAGACTCGATATGAACCTGAGCAAATTCAAGCGCTATCCCCTGACCTTCGGTCCTTCGCCCATTACACCGCTCAAGCGGCTGAGCGAGCATCTGGGCGGCAAGGTCGAGCTGTATGCCAAACGCGAAGACTGCAACAGCGGCCTGGCATTCGGCGGGAACAAGACGCGCAAGCTGGAATACCTCATTCCGGAAGCCATCGAAGGCGGCTATGACACGCTGGTGTCCATCGGCGGTATCCAGTCCAACCAGACCCGCCAGGTGGCCGCCGTTGCCGCTCACCTGGGCATGAAGTGCGTGCTGGTCCAGGAAAACTGGGTGAACTACTCCGATGCGGTATACGACCGTGTGGGCAATATCGAGATGTCGCGGATCATGGGGGCCGATGTGCGTCTGGACTCGGCAGGCTTCGATATCGGTATTCGCCCGAGCTGGGAAAAGGCCATGGCCGATGTGGTCGACAATGGCGGCAAGCCGTTCCCGATTCCGGCAGGTTGTTCGGAACACCCTTATGGCGGCCTGGGCTTCGTGCGTTTCGCCGATGAGGTGCGCCAGCAGGAAGAAGAACTGGGCTTCAAGTTCGATTACATCGTCGTCTGCTCGGTCACCGGTAGCACCCATGCGGGAATGGTGGTGGGCTTCGCCGCCGATGGCCGCGCACAACGGGTCATCGGTATCGATGCTTCGGCCAAACCGGATCAGACCCGCGAGCAGGTGCTGCGCATTGCCCAGAACACCGCAAAGCTGGTGGAACTGGGCCGTGAAATCACTGCCGACGACGTAGTGCTCGATACCCGTTACGCCTACCCGGAATACGGTCTGCCCAACGAAGGCACCCTGGATGCAATCCGCACCTGCGCCCGCCTGGAAGGGGTGTTGACCGACCCGGTCTACGAAGGCAAATCCATGCACGGCATGATCGACATGGTCCGCAACGGCGAATTCCCCGAGGGTTCGAAGGTGCTTTACGCACACCTGGGCGGCGTACCGGCACTCAATGCCTACAGCTTCCTGTTCAAGGATGGCTGATCGGACTTAATGGCGAGACATACTTACTTGTGGGAAAGGCCTTGGCCGCGACGACCTGTGAAGGCAATACAGCTTCAGCGCACTTCACACAGCTGTCGCGGCCAAGGCCCCTCCCACGGGTAAACCAGCCTCTTGATCACACAAGGCCTCGGCATTGAGCCTCGCGCGAAGCCGGTGCTACCATGCGCGCCCGCCGTGCAGGAATCCGGTCATGAGCAGTATTCGCGAGCGCAACAAAGAACTGATCCTGCGCGCGGCCAGCGAAGAGTTCGCCGAAAAGGGGTTCGCCGCCACCAAGACCGGCGATATCGCGGCCAGGGCCGGGCTGCCCAAACCCAACGTCTATTACTACTTCAAATCCAAGGACAACCTCTATCGCGAGGTGCTGGAAAGCATCATCGGGCCAATCCTGCAGGCCTCGACACCGTTCAATCCCCTGGGCGTCCCCACTGAAGTACTGAGCAGCTATATCCGCTCGAAAATGCGCATATCCCGCGACCTGCCCTTCGCCTCGAAGGTGTTTGCCAGCGAGATCATGCACGGTGCGCCCCACCTGACACCCGAGCAGATCGAGCAGTTGAACGGTCAGGCCCGGCACAATATCGAGTGCATCCAGGCCTGGATCGACAGCGGACAGATTGCACCTCTGGACCCTCACCACCTGATGTTCACCATCTGGGCCGCGACCCAGACCTATGCCGACTTCGACTGGCAGATATCGACGGTTACCGGCAAGGACAGGCTTGAAGACGATGATTACGAAGCGGCGACCCGGACCATTCTGAGGCTAGTGCTCAAGGGGTGTGAGCTGGATTGACGTGCGTGGGAATCAGGCGGTGCTCCCGGCAGTTTGATCCAGAAAGCAAAAAACCCGCCGAAGCGGGTCGTTTTGCACACAATACCATCCCGACATCCTGTCAGTAGCCTCCTGGCAATGGCCGATCTTCCCTTATCGCTGCATCGATCCTTCGCTGCAGTTGTTGAATTGGATCCTACATTTGCGATGATGCCCGGCATAGAGCCAATTGCGCCTGTTGGTGTAAGCATTTGGCTATATGCAGCCGACGTCTAAAAAAGCGTGACTGTTGCCTCAGATTTAGTCATGTTACGCCGACATCATGAAGATAAAGTTGAGAGTCAGCGCAAGGATCTGCCTGAGACTCATAAAAAAAGAAAAAACAACGAATTAGGGTGAACATCATGAATATGCGCAGCTTATCCATCAGCCGCCGTCTCTGGCTGATTCTCATTGTCTCTGTGCTCATGCTCTTTGTGCTTGCGGCCGCCATGCTCAAGCAGATTCATGATGACCTTTATATGGCCAAGGCCGAGAAAACCACGCATGTGGTCCAGACGGCCAGCGGTATTCTGAATTACTACCAGGGGCTGGAAGCCGCTGGCACCCTCACCCGCGAAGCCGCGCAACAGCAGGCTCTCAACACCATCAAAGCCCTGCGTTACGGCCAGAACGACTATTTCTGGATCAACGATCTGCGCCCGGTGATGGTCATGCACCCCGCCAACCCCAAGCTCGATGGCCAGGATCTGTCGGGCGTGAAGGACCCGGACGGTTTTGCGCTGTTCAACGAAATGGTGGCCGTGGCCAAGAGCAAGGGGGCCGGGCTGATTCACTACCGCTGGCCAAAACCGGGTGCCAGCGAACCGGTGAAGAAGACGTCTTATGTGCAGTTGTTCCAGCCATGGGGCTGGATCATCGGCTCGGGCGTGTATGTCGATGACGTGGCTGCCGAGTTCAAACAACAGATGTGGCAGGCCATCATGTTCAGTGCCGGCATTGTGCTGGTCCTGGCGCTGCTGGTAACCCTGATTCTGCGCAGCATCGTTCTGCCTTTGCGCCTGACGGTCAGTGCCATGGCCAATATCGCCAGCGGGGAAAGCGATCTGACCCGCACCCTGGAAACCCAGGGCCACGATGAAATCACCGAACTGGGCAAGCACTTCAATGCCTTTACCGCCAAGCTGCGCAACGTGGTCATGCAGTTGCAGTCTTCGGCGGTGGATCTGGGTCAGGCCTCTACCGATCTGGGCAACAGTGCCGAGCAGGCTCAGGCACGCAGCCAGCAACAGTCCCAGCAAATGGATCTGGTGGCAACCGCCGTCAATGAGGTGACGTATGGCGTGCAGGACGTGGCCAAGAACGCCGAACACGCCGCCAGCGAAATGCGCGATGCCGAATCTCAGGCTCAGCAGGGTCAGGTGAACATCGATAACAGCCTGCGCCAGATCGATCATCTGTCGGGCACCATCGGCCAGGCCGTGGAAGTGATGCAGACCCTGGCCAGCGAAAGCACGCAGATTGGTGGCGTACTGGAGGTCATTAGCTCGATTGCCGAGCAGACCAACCTTTTGGCCCTCAACGCAGCCATTGAAGCTGCACGGGCCGGGGAACAGGGTCGTGGCTTTGCCGTGGTGGCCGACGAGGTGCGCCTGCTGGCCCAACGGACCCAGAAGTCCACGGCCGAGATCCAGGGCATGATCGAACGTCTGCAGCGCCACTCCGACGCCGCAGTCAAGGTGATCGGCGACAGCAGCCGTTCCTCGCAACTGACCATCGAGCAGGCCAATCAGGCCGGCCAGAGCCTGACCTCCATCAGCCAGGCCTTGCGCAACCTCAACAGCCTCAATGCCTCGATTGCCAGCGCTACCTTGCAGCAATCTCATGTGGTCGACGACATCAACCAGAACGTCACTCAGGCCGCGCAACTCTCCCAGGGCACGGCTCTTGCGGCCGAGCAGTCCACCGCTGCCAGCCAGCATCTGCGGGGCTTGAGCGAACAGTTGAATGGTTTGCTGAAACAATTCCGCGTTTAACTCGCGATGTTCGACAGGCTGCACGGAACCTCGTGCAGCCTTTGTTGCCTGAGGCCTGTCCATTTATTGCAGGGGGTCGTATGCGCACGCTGGAACTGGCAGGTCAAAGCGTCCCGGTGCTGGGTCAGGGCACTTGGCATATGGGTGAAGTCAGTCATCAGCGCTCGGCGGAAATCGCCGCGCTGTGCATGGGCATCGAACAGGGCATGACCTTGATCGACACCGCCGAGATGTATGCCGACGGCGGCGCCGAGGAAGTGGTCAGGCAAGCCATTGCCGGACAACGCGACAAGGTGTTCGTGGTCAGCAAGGTCTACCCGTTCAACGCCAGCCGCCAGGGCATCCCCAAGGCCTGTGAAGCCAGCCTGCGGCGGATGAACACCGACTACATCGATCTTTATCTGCTGCACTGGCCGGGCGAATACCCGCTGGGCGAAACCGTCGAGGCTTTCGAGCGCCTGCGCGAGGCTGGCAAGATCGGCAGTTGGGGCGTCTCCAATTTCGATGTATCGGACATGATGGAACTGGACAACCCGCGCTGCGCCACCAATCAGGTGCTGTACAACCCCGAACAGCGTGGCATCGAGTTCGACCTGCTGCCCTGGGCCAACGACCGGCATTTGCCGCTCATGGCGTACTGCCCGATCGGCCAGGCGGGCGACCTGCTCTACCACCCTGCCCTGCACGAAGTCGCCAATCGTCACAGCGCCACACCGGCACAGATCAGCCTGGCCTGGGTGCTGCGCCAGCCGAACATGATCGCCATTCCCAAGGCAACCAATCCCGAGCACATACACCTCAATGCCGAGGCTGAAAAAATCGTCCTGACGGCTCAGGATCTGGCCGATCTGGACCGAGCCTGGCCGGTTCCGACACGCAAGCGCCCATTGGCAATGGTCTAGGCGTCAAACCTGGAAACAGCCCGCAACATTCCGTCACAAATATGTAATGACGGCTTGTCATGATGCGCGCTTGACCTCCCCGCTCCGGGCAGGCTTGCACGTGGAAAGCCATGAACCACAGCATTGCGCGTCATCAGGATTCAGACCTTTTCGGCCTGCTTTATGGATTTCGCTTCTGTCCGGGCGAGCGGGGTCGGGAAATCGACTCTGCCGCCGTCATGGATTACCTGCAAAGCCCCCCGGACAACGACGATTTCATCTGGCTGCACCTGAACCTGTCCCACGCGGCCTGCGAGCGCTGGATGAAGACCCATCTGGAACTGCCGGAAGAGTTTTTCGAGGCGCTGAACGAAGGCTCGCGCTCAACCCGGATCGAGCATATCGACTCGGCCTTGCTGGCCGTGGTCAACGATGTGGTGTTCGACTTCAACATGCTGTCGACCGATATCTCGACCCTGTGGGTCTGTACACGCAGCCATATGCTGATCACCGCACGCCTGCAACCCTTGCGCTCGGTCGACAAACTGCGTTCCGCGGTCAAGCGTGGCGAACAGTTTCACTCGCCGCTGGAGTTGCTGGCGCACTTGCTGAGCGATCAGGGCGAAGTACTGACCCAGTTTCTGCGCAAGACCAGCATCAGCGTCGACAGGATCGAAGACCAGTTGCTGTCCCAGCGCCTGAGCAACAACCGCTCGGAACTCGGGGCCATGCGCCGGGTGCTGGTACGCCTGCAACGACTGCTGGCGCTGGAGCCCGGTTCGCTGATGCGCCTGCTGCACCGCCCGCCGCACTGGCTGCGCGAAGAAGACATGCAGGCCCTGCGTCAATCCACAGAGGAGTCGGCCCTGGTCATCAGCGACCTGACAGCCCTGGGCGAGCGCATCAAGCTGTTGCAGGAAGAAATCGCCGCCAACCTCAACGAACAAAGCAGCCGTACCCTCTTCACCCTGACCGTGGTCACGGTGCTGGCCCTGCCCATCAACATCGTCGCCGGTTTCTTCGGCATGAATGTCGGCGGCATCCCGCTGGCCACCGACCCGGAAGGCTTCTGGATACTGGTGGCGCTGGTCGCGACCTTTACCCTGATTGCCGGACGCTGGGCGTTTCGCAAGCGTGGGGACTACTGAGGGTCCGCTGGCACCTCGCCTTCGGATTGAGTATCGATACTGACCACCACCGACATCCCCGGCCTCAGGCGTTCGGCCTCTGGCTGATCGGGGTCGACGATGATGCGTACCGGTATGCGCTGGGAGATCTTCACAAAGTTGCCTGTGGCGTTATCGGCAGGCAGCAGGCTGAATTCCGAACCGGCGGCAGGCGATATACGCTGAACACGCCCTGTGAGCCGGGCGTTGTTAAGGGCATCGACGGTAAAACTCACCGACTGGCCGAGGCGAACATTGGCCATCTGGGTTTCCTTCATGTTGGCGATGATCCACAACCGGTTGGGGACCAGCGCCATCAATTGGGCACCCGAGTTCACATAAGCCCCCAGACGCACGCCGATCTGCCCCAATTGCCCGTCGCGAGGCGCCAGGATGCGGGTATTGTCCAGGTCGATGCGTGCCAGTTCGATGGCAGCCTGCGCATTTTCCACCGAGGCCTGCAGCGAATCGCGATTGATGATCACGGTCTGCAGGTCTTCCCGGGCGATCTGCAACGCGGCCCTGGCTTCAACCACTGCCGCAATGGCCTGGGCATCGGCGGCGCGGGTCACGTCCAGTTCGCTGCGCGATACCGAGCCGTCCGTCACCAGTGCCTGATTGCGGCGCAGGTCTGCTGCGCTCTTGTTGCTCTGGGCGATGCTGCTCTGCAATGCGGCCTGGCGCTGGCCGATGGTCGCCTCGGCACTGCGCCGTTGTTGCAGGTTATTGGCCAGCGAGGCTTTCTGCACCGCCAGTTGCGCCACGGCCCGTTCCAGATTTTGCCGGTAGATGCGGTCATCCAGGCGCACCAGCAAGTCACCGGCCTTGACGAACTGGAAGTCCTGGACCGGCACTTCATGCACGTAGCCGCTCAATTGCGGACCAATGAGGGTTGTCTGGCCACGCACCTGGGCATTTTCGGTGCTCTGGATCGGGCTGGTGAACGGCGGCAGCTCCCAGGCGTACAACACGATCAGGACACCCGCCAGGGCAATACCGGCAAAGATCGCCGACGAAATGATGCGCTTGCGCCTCGAGCGCGGCTCGCTGGTGGGCGGCGTGGTCACCGGTGGCGGCGGTGGCGTATCGGGGGCCTGAATGGACTCATCGTTGTCTTCAGTGCGGGATGATGCTTTGTCAGGCTGGTTCGGTTCATTCATGAAGAGGTGGCGCCACGGCTGGGGACGGAAGGTGGTGTGATTGGCGATGCAATAGGCTGGGTCGTCATCTTCAGCCACAGCACGCGGGCTGAAATCCAGATCATCGTCAGGACGGCGATCACAGCAATCAGCATGAAGACATCGTTATAGGCCAGGACATTGGCTTCGCGTGTGGCCAGGGTCGACAGCGAGCGGATGCCCTGGGTCGTGCGCAGTGCGGGGTCGGCAATGGTCGAGGCGTAACCGGCAGCAGCGCTTTGCAGACGCGATTGCACCAGCGGATCGATCAGAGTCAGGTGTTCGACCAGATGGCTGGAATGAAACTTCTCGCGCATGACCTGGAACGTGCCCAGAACAGCAGCACCGATCAGCCCGCCGATATTCTGGGTGATCCCGAACAGAACAGAAAAACTCACCATATTGCGCGGGTTGGCGATGACACCGCTGATGCCCAGTACCAGGGTCGGCCCCAGAAAAAACGTCCCGCCGAAGGCCAGCAGGAACTGGCTGAAGTACATGTTCGATTGCCGGGTCAGGCTGGTGGAGCCACTGTCCATCCAGGCACCCACCGCCATCATGGCCAGGGAAATCAGCAGCGGCTTGATCAGGTGCGCCGGATCGATGGTCAGGGCGCTGACGACCAGACCGGCAATGCTGCCCAGCAGCATGACCAGATAAAGGGTATGCAACTGCTCGCTGCCCATGTTCAGGGTCTGCAGAAAACCCACAGCCCCGGTGGACTGCTCCGACAGCACGATGCGAAACAGGATCACTGCCAACCCCAGACGCAGGATTGCGCCACTGCCCAGCCAACGGGTAATCAGCAACGGGTTGCTGCGGTTGTGCTCGATGGCCAGCCCCGCACAGATCAAGACGATGGAGGCAGCCGATGCGATGCCTATCCAGGGCTCCTCCAGCCACCACTCGATACGCCCCAGCGACAGCACCGCGCACAACAGGGCGAAACCGCTGGCCAGCAGACTGAAGGTCAGGAAATCGAGCTTTTCAAATGCCTTGAAGCGATCACCGGGCGGCAGCTTGAGCAGCAGCACGCAACCCAGCGAAAGCAGGGCCATGCCCAGCTCGAACAGGTACAGGCCTCGCCACTCGGCAATCTGCAACAGGTCTTCGGATACCAGACGCGCCAGCGGCGTCGCCAGTTGGGCGGTCCCCAGCCCGAGCACCAGCGCCTTGAGCCGCCATTTCTGGGGGAAAGCCTGGATCATGTAATACAGCCCCAGGGTGCTGAGCGCAGCACCCACCATGCCATGGGCTGCACGCACCGCCACCGCCGACTCGATGTCATTGACGAACAGGTGGGCCAGGGTCACCAGCGAATAGAGCACCAGAAACAGTTCGGTAAAGGCACGCAGGCCGAATTGCTGGCGAAACTTCACCAGCAACAGGTTCATCGACACGTTGGTCATGACGTAGGCCGCCGGCAACCAGGCGATGTCCGCCGAAGTTGCGCCCAGTGCGCCTTGCAGATAAGGCAGGTTGGCCACCACCAGCGCATTGCCCAGGCCACCGGTCAGGGCAACGATCACGCCGACCAGCGCAAAGGCCCAGCGCTTGCGCGTGGGATGCAGAGGCGTGGACGGCGAGCCCGGCATGGTCGGCCGCTCGTGGGGCTGCCACTGGCGGGGAGCGTATTTGTCGTTCATGAGTTCCTTTCTGGGGGTTCGCGAATGAATTCGCTCCTACACAGAGCAAATTTATTCGCGAAAGGTCCGGACAAACGCTGGAAAATCGCCACTTCAGTCTATGCTTAAGCGCAATTTTGCTTTGCTCATTGGCGCTGTTAGGATCTGCTTCACGCTAAAAATAATAAGTAGAAGAAGAGCAAACGAACAAGGAGTTCAGAATGAGTTCACAGGTGTCACCCGCTCTCTCGGTTCGCAAGCCCAGTCAGAAGCCGATTCTGGTGGAGGTCCGCAATCATATCGGCCATCTCACCCTCAATCGCCCCGCCAGCCTGAACGCCATCGATCTGGACATGATCCGCACCCTGCAGCGCCAGCTCGATGTCTGGGCCGAAGATCCCCAGATATATGCCGTGGTATTGCGCGGTGCAGGCGACAGGGCGTTCTGTGCCGGCGGTGACATCCGCTCCCTGTATGAAACCTACAAGAGTGGTCAGAGCCAGCACCAGACATTCTTCGTCGAGGAATATGCCCTGGATCTGACGATCCATGCTTACCGCAAACCGGTGCTGGCCCTGATGGATGGCCTGGTGCTGGGCGGCGGGATGGGACTGGTGCAGGGTGCCGATCTGCGGGTGGTGACCGAGCGTAGCCGGCTGGGCATGCCGGAAGTGGCCATCGGTTATTTCCCGGATGTAGGCGGCAGTTATTTCCTGTCCCGCATACCCGGCGAGCTGGGGACCTACCTGGGAATCAGCGGCGTGCAGATCGAGGCAGCCGATGCCCTGTACTGCGGCCTTGCCGACTGGTCCATGAACAGCAGCATGCTGCCTCGACTGGACCACATGCTCGATCACCTGAAATGGAAATCCACTCCCCTCAAGGATCTGCAGGGAGCCATGGCCAAGCTGGGTACCCAGCGCCTGCCCTCTCCCCCGCTGGAAGCCCTGCGACCGGCCATCGACCACTTCTTCGGTTTGCCGGACCTGCCCGGCATCATCGAACAGTTGCAGCAGGTGACCATCGCCGACACTCATCAATGGGCCTTGAACACCGCCGACCTGATGCACAGCCACTCGCCCCTGGCCATGGCTGTGACGCTGGAAATGATCCGACGCGGTCGGCATCTGTCCCTGCAAGCCTGCTTTGCCATGGAACTGCACCTGGATCGTCTGTGGTTCGAGCATGGCGATCTGATCGAAGGCGTACGTGCCCTGATCATCGACAAGGACCGCAAGCCGCAGTGGAACCCTCCCAGCGTGCAGGCGCTGGACGCCGGGCATGTGCAGCGTTTCTTCAGCAGTCTGGAGGTGTAGGTCATGCACGACATCGAACTGAGCGAAGAGCAGGTGATGATCCGCGACATGGCGCGGGATTTCGCCCGCAATGAAATCGCCCCTCATGCGCAGACCTGGGAAAAGGCTGGCTGGATAGACGATGCCCTGGTCGAAAAGCTCGGGGATCTGGGTTTGCTGGGCATGATCGTCCCCGAACAATGGGGCGGTACCTATCTCGATTACGTGGCCTATGCCCTGGCGGTCGAAGAGATCTCGGCGGCCGATGCCGCCACCGGCACGCTGATGAGTGTCCACAGTTCGGTGGGCTGCGGCCCGATCCTAAATTACGGCAGCGAACAGCAGAAACAGACCTGGCTGGCGAAACTGGCCAGCGGCAAGGCCATCGGCTGTTTCTGCCTGACCGAACCCCATGCCGGTTCCGAAGCCCATAACCTGCGCACCCGGGCCGAGCTGCAGGGCGATCACTGGGTCATCAACGGCGCCAAGCAGTTCGTCAGCAATGGCAAGCGCGCGCACCTGGCAATCGTGTTTGCCGTCACAGATCCCGACCTCGGCAAGAAAGGCCTGTCGGCCTTTCTGGTGCCGACCGACAACGCGGGTTTTGTGGTTGATCACAGTGAGCACAAGATGGGGATTCGAGCCTCAGACACCTGCGCCGTGACCCTCGATAACTGCCGGATTCCAGCAGCCAACCTGTTGGGTGAACGAGGCAAGGGTCTGGCCATTGCCCTCTCCAACCTCGAAGGCGGACGCATCGGCATTGCAGCGCAGGCACTGGGTATCGCCCGCGCAGCGTTCGAGGCCGCGCTGGGCTATGCCCGCGAGCGTGTACAGTTCGACAAGCCGATCATCGAGCACCAGAGTGTGTCCAACATGCTCGCCGACATGCACACCCGCATCAATGCCGCACGGCTGCTGGTCCTGCATGCCGCCCGCCTGCGTAGCGCAGGCCTTGCATGCCTGTCCGAAGCCTCGCAGGCAAAACTGTTCGCCTCGGAGATGGCCGAGTGGGTCTGCTCCAGAGCGATACAGGTTCATGGCGGATACGGTTATCTGGAAGACTACCCCGTCGAACGCTATTACCGTGATGCCCGCATCACTCAGATCTACGAAGGCTCAAGCGAAATTCAACGCCTGCTGATTGCACGAGAGCTGCGCCACTATCTGACCTAGGCACAGTGCCAGGGGCATCCGGGGGCGAGTCCTGCACGCCCCCGCAAGCCCCCCCTTGTCAGGTAAAGCGCTGACGCCCGATCAGGGATACCAGCAAGGCAACGGAATCGGCGTTGTTCAGTATGATATCGACGCGCTTCTGAGCATCGCGATAGAACACATCCCTGGCCTCCTCCAGAGTTTTCTTGCCTGCTATACGCAGGACGGCGCTTTTTGCCTCACCTCGCTTGAGGTCCTGCCAATCAGTGTCCTCTGCCTGCCTGAACAACTGATTGCGCTCGGTCTGGTAGGAAAGGGATTTCTGTTGCTGGATGATCTGTTCGTTCTTGACGCGCAACCGATAGCCCGGCGTATCCTCGAGCAGGTCGATGAAAGGCGCGTAGGAATCCACATAGGCAATGTCCTCGGTCCCGGCCACCATATGGGACAGTTCATGAATCAGAATCGTCGCCCGGTAATGATCGCCATAATTGAAACTCCCGGCCCTGATAACCGAGACCTTGAACCGGTAGCTAGGCACGCGGAAAAACTGCTCGGTGAGGAAGATCCTTTTCAAGGGGTCTTTGACAAAGACAAACGCCGTGGAGGCTTCATGCCCTCTCTTGTTGAACCCAACGATATAGCGCTGAGAGTCGACGGGTGACAATGACGGGGAAATAAGCTCTTCATAAACCTTGGTCACGACGTTCTTGATCGATGCATAAACCCGGGCATCCGGACGCCTGATATCAAAAAAACCGGCAACGATCCGCTCGACACGAGGATCGATGGCCCCCGGTTCCGATTGCAGCTTGAGGTTATCGAGGCAGTTTTCCAGGTAGCGGCGCGCCTGTGCATGTCCCTGTTCAATGCATTGCGCCCTGTCTCGATAGACCTGGCGGATCTCGTACATGCCGCGGGCATCGATGACCATCTGATCATTCGCTTCCTGCTCGACCTGAGAGCTTTTAGCCCGGGAGACCATACCTCCGCCGCCCTTGAGCCCGCCCTGCAACTGGAATTTCCAGCGCTGGTTCGTATCCAGCCTGATGGCTGGCCCTCTTTCGTCCTTGCTGACGACAAACCAGCCCTCAATGTCGAACCTCACCTGATAGAGCCTGCCCTCGACGGCTGCGTACTGGTTACCCGTCCTGGCATCTCTGGAAACGTTGAACACTTCATCCTGGTGCAATTCGTTCAATGCGACATCATGCACCTCGAAGGTACTCAACCGGCTCCGTATCTGCTCGGTAAGCGCATTATTGTTCCAGGAAAACTCGGGGAAGGAAGAAGGCTCCTCAGGCAGGATATTCTCCTCCTCGATCAGGTCGGGCAGCAGCCCCTTGTGCGGTTCCTGACGGACAGAAATCAATACACCGAGCCCCGTTACGAAATCCGACATTGCCTGCCCCCATCGGTGCTCGCCAAGAGAGATGACCGAGGAATGAAGCATAGTGCTACTCTGCCATACGCCCACCAGTGCGCCGAGACGACCGGGCATCAATGTCAATACCTGTTCGGCCACCAGACCGAACAGGTACTTCGAGGATGCGCTCTGGAACTCGCTATTGGTCACGCTTTGATGGCGCACCTCGAACTTGAAACCTTCCAGCAACTCGGGGCACAGGTACTCCAGCGCATTCCCCTTGACCGGCTCCAGACTGAAAGTTACGGGCAAAGGGCGCTCGAAGGGCAGACTCATCGAGTCCTCGACACTGAATGGCAGATGAGGCTCTTGAAAACCGCCATGGTCATAGATGTGACGCAGCAAGGGATCCATGCGATCGAGGACATACGTCTGGAAGCTTTCCGAACTGCATAGATCGGTCACCAGGGCCTTCTGGTCGGCATACTCCTTGAAGGTCCAGTCGTCGCAATACGGCGCATAGAGAATCCAGGGACCGACCTGTGGTGGCTGAGGCGCGATCACATAGAGGCCTGAAACCCTGGTGGGATTCCAGCCGACTGGGGCAGGCAGAATCAATAAAGGACTCAGCACCACATTGCAGTCGCCAACCGGCAGACGGGCCACGCCATCGGGCATCTCGAATATCGCTTTGATAAAGGCATAGGCCTGGGCCGACAGCTTTTGCTTGAGCTTGAGGATAAATGCCTTCAGAACCTCCATGATCGGCACTTGCTCATTGAAGATTGTCTGCCGCAAGCCATAGGAGGAGCTCTGTTTGCTGAGCAGAGAATCCACCACCCGCCGGTAACTGGTGGCGACATCCAGTGAGTGCACCAGCTCTCGAAGATAGGCAACCGTAAACAGCTCGGTCAAAGGGCTACCGTCTTCGTTGGCGATGGAAAAGGTGCCATCCTGTATGGATGAGAATCGATTGAGGGCAAAATCGATGAGCGACTCGCTCATCTTTCGGGTGGCAACAGGCAGGCTTGATGGGGTTTGCCCCGGCATGGCGGGCGTAGGTGTATGTTGCGTCACTGTTACAACCAGTTTGTCGGGGTCCAGTTCGGACTCCGGGAAGTCAAGCGTAAACCTGGCGTTCAGTTTGTCTCGTACATAGCTACGAACATCGGGAACACCGAAGAGAAAATCCCTGGACTTGCCACAGGTGACATAGAAACGCTGTACCTGATTGACAAGGGTAACCAGATCCTCGAGCGAAGCCTGGGTCACCCACAGAGGCGCGATCGCCTTGTAGATCATGACCTGAAGTGCCGCCCCCAGATCATTCACGGCCTGACGGCTTCCATCGTCGCGCTCGGTAATGGCAAGCACACTGCCAAACAGATCAGGCTTCAGGTCCCAGGTTATCGCTCGCTCGTAAATGAAGGAGACCGTCTCTCGCTGTCGCTGGTTTTCAGCTTTCTGCAGCGCATTGATCAAATGCCCGTCGACCACCTGAAGCATGACGCTGATACCTGATGTATCGAACAGCTCAATGTGATCGAGCAATATTTGTCTGTCTCTGCTGGACAAAAGCTCAAGCACATTCTCGATCCGGTCCATGCGTTTCAGACAAGCCAGCAGGTTATCCTTCAACTCGCGGAGCGACTTGAAATTCGTCAGGCCGTTCAACATCGTCCATAACACATAACGATCCGGCCTTTTGCGATTGAAGAGGACGAAAGCATTCGCCAGATAAATCGAGGGTTGATCAGTATCGTAATGCAGCGACAGCATGCAGACTTCGACCTTGTCGTCACCCAGCGAATCGCGCAAGGCAGGCAGTGGCCGGTCCATTACCTGCTGAACCATATTCAGGGCCGGCCCATCCAGCACTTCCAGATACCGCTCCAGAGAAAGCTCCAGACGCAGAGCATTCTCACGGGAATGAGCCGCCCATATGCCCGGATTTATCTGCGTGTTGCCTCGACGGGTCGGCAAATAGTAGAAATCACGCTGCTGCTGGTCATAGCGCGCAGCGAAATCGCGCAGAGCCCACTGCAGAATAGACTCCAGTAACGCCAGCGGCAGGCGCTGTTCGGGCTGACTGACGAGGGGCTTGTCCTGGCCCTTCACTACCATGCCCGCCAAAAACCCCGAAAAACCGGGCCTGCTGATTCTTTCAAGCGCCAGCGAGAGCAGCCGGACCGCTTGCCCGCCCGCATCGGAATTCGATACCCAAAGAGCAGCGGCATCCATAGGCTCTCCACCGACAATGGCAAGGTAGCGATTGAGTGCCTGATGCACGCACGCCTCCACTCCGGGATGCAATTCAATCAGGCGCTCCATGCGCCGATCCAGATCCAGCATCTTGTCGGCCCAGGCCTTGAGCAAGGGGTAGTCGCAATCTCCCTGCTCGGTCGTCGTGGCCGCAGGCGAGTCTTTCCAGGACGAACCGAACTCCCTCTGCCCGGCCAGCCAGCGCCCCGAGCCGGACAGGCTCAACAGCCGCTTGTCCAGCAAGCCACGGATATCAAGCGCATCGTCGATCCGCACGGAGACCTTTTGATAAGCAATGGCCGGCAGGTCCAGGACATAGAGCAGATTGGCTTTCTGCAACCTGACGATCGACTTGACCAGTTCGGGAAACCACGGAGCCGTCAATGTATCCACACGCAGCTTGATATGGCCTTGCATTTCAATCAGCGAACGATCTTCCAGAGAGGCATAACCCGCCAGTTCGGCACGCCCCTGCAGACTGGAAAAATGCTCGGCGACCTTCTTTCTGTCGGCATAACGCCTGAATCCCTGTGCCCATGAAAACAGGTAGAGCATCATTTGCTGCCCGACCATGAATTCGATCAGAAAGACCCCTGCCAGTTTGACGGGCCCCTGATCGCCGATACTGACCGCGATCCTGCTGACCGTGAGCACCCCGTGGTCGGCAGCGACGCCGGAAGACTGCAGCAGTGGGCGCAGACAACGGAACTCATGGTCGCTCAGCGTACCTTGAGCGACGCTCGTCAACAGCGTTTGACGCACGGACTCGGCCAGCGCATGGGCCGCGAACTCCAGTACGGTCCGGCCATCGTCCATGACCTGGCTCCAATATTCGTCCAGCAATTTCCCGTACGTATCGGAAACCATAGACCTCACGTCATTGAGCGCCTGGATGTAGGGCTGAGCCTGGAGCGGATTCAGAATATGACCCTGCCGGTCCATGAACCTCATGGTCAGTCCTGGCCCCGTCTCTGTGCCTGCATATTTATGCAGGGCGATCTGGGCCAGTGTCTGGGTCCCGACCACCAGACTTTTCGGCATGTCGCGGCCGGAACGGTCTTCGACCAGGTGAACGGGATGATTGAAGACATCGATGCCATTACCGGGAACGGTCAGTGCAAGCCTTTGCTGCAATGCCTTGCCGAGTGCGGTTTGTAGCGAGGGAATCTGATGCAGTCGCCCGGACAGGTCGTCAAGGTGCTGAACCTGCTGCCGGACAATGGACTCCATGCTGGTTTCGAACAGCTCGCCTTCGATCAACTGGGCATCGATCTGCGGCACCCTCTCCCGAAGCTCCTCGAATCTTTGCTTGATCCCCACAACCATTGCTTCCCGGTTGACGAAACGCTCGACACCGAACAGCAAGGTGCTCAGGAAAACAGGCGCACGGCTGTCCAGCGGCTTGCTTATCAGCAAGGCTCCGGACAGTTCTGCGCTGGGTAAGGAACCGTTATCCATCACCAGGCTGTCGACACGCGGCAAAGGCCTGACGCTGTTCGTCTCCTCCACCAGTTGCCCCAGCCATTTCCCCTCATCGGCACTGATGCGGGACTGATCGACGGCTTCCTTGACGCTCTTTGCGAACCGAACCTTGAGCGATTCGCTGAAAAAATAGGGATGTGCTGATGACATGTACCATTTCCTTTTCATGAAGCCTCGCAACACGCCGGATGACCGGGCGCGTGCGAGGAAAAGGAAACAGCTTATGGATGGCTTCGAACCACCTGCGTTACATAAAACAATTCATCGTCGGCGCTTGAAATCAATCCTCAGTCAGCGACGGAAGGCTTGAGATTTTTCACCACCCAGGCGGCGTAAGTATCGATGAAGGTTTGCAGAAACGGCCGCAGCTTCTCCGACAGGTTGCCGGCTTCATCGAAAAAAGTACCGGCATTGCCCAGATAGGATTCGGGCTGTTGCAGGCAGGGAACATCGAGAAACACCAGGGACTGGCGCAGATGATGATTGGCACCGAAACCGCCAATGGCACCGGGCGATGCACTGACCACCGCGCCGGGCTTGCCACTGAAGGCACTTTTCCCGTATGGGCGCGAGCCTACGTCAATGGCATTCTTCAGCGCTCCCGGCACCGAGCGGTTGTACTCCGGAGTGACGAACAGCAGGCCGTCGGCAGCCGCGAGCCGTTCGCGAAATGCAGTGTAGGACGCAGGAGGCGAAGCCCCGTCGATATCCTCGTTGTACAGAGGCAGATCTGCGATCTCGACGATGTTCAGCTCCAGCGTATCGGGCGCCAGCTCTGCCAGTGCAAGTGCGATCTTACGGTTGATGGAGTCTTTTCTCAGACTGCCGACCAATACGGCGATGGAGTGAACCTGGCTCATGGAAATATCCGTCATCTGACTCAGTGAACCCTCAGGTATAGCCCAAGTCCCGGAGCGGATGCGAATGGAACGCCTTACTATTTTTTCCGGCTGGCCAAACTCACCTGTGAATCAGCGGTCTACAAGAGTCGCTGGACGCTTGATCCAGCGGTTATTTTCAGCTCCAGAGGTTACAAAGTAGATGGCTTCAGTTCTCGTCGGACAGTTTCATGCAAGAGATGCGGATGGCCGTATCTATCCGGTGCATGAATTCCAGGAATCACAGCCGGATCAGGCTAACGGCAAGGAGCCAGTAACCACCTATCGCCTGGCAATCGGCGACCGGGTCAACCATTTGGGCGGGGATGATTTTGAACTGGTCCAGACCGGCGTGAAGATGACTCGCATTCCCTGAAGTGCGCGCTCTTACTCTTCGCGAATGAGCGGAGCGCCGCCCGATTCGCTCCCACAGGGAATGTGGGAGATGCCCTTATTCGAAGATCAGATACCAGAAAATCGCCGTTTCACGGGTCTGCGGATCAATGCTGCGGTAACGCATGTGATCGAAACCGCCCACCACATAACCACACCGCTCATACAGCCTGCAGGCTGCCAGATTGTTGTTCTGGGTTTCGAGCATGATCCCCGGCAGATTGCGCTTTAGACTCCAGAACCGGGCGACATCCAGCAATGATCTGGCCACACCGCTGCGACGTGCCGACTCGTCCACCGCCAGTTCATCGATATGGGCAAAACCGTTCCAGTGCGTGCTGAGCACCACATGCCCTACCGCCCGCTCGCCCAGCCAGGCGACCAGCACCGTGCTGTCGGCGGCGTCACGGTAATCACAGAACTCCTGCGAGTCGATACCGTAATTCTTGAGATAGGGCTCCACGGCGTCGACAACCCAGGATTCGACACTCTGCCCGACGACCACCCGGGCATAGCCCTGCACCATGAAGGTGAATTCGCTGTTGAGGATATAGTCCTCGAAGCATTCGTCCGCGACACGAATGCTCAGTGAAGGATTGGTTACTGTCATCTCGGCACTGTCTTCAGGGGGCAAACCGTGAGCCGATCAGGACGAAGCCTGAGCCTTGGCTTCCTGCAACTGAGTCCATAACGCAGGCGCTCCTGCTGCCTTGGCGATGATCGCCAGCCGCGCTTCGTGCTCGGCCAGTTCGCTTTCGGTCGCACGAATGATGCGCGATGGCTGGCGACCGGACAGGCGACGAATCTCGCTGCCACGATTGGCGCTGCCGCCTCCCGAACCATCGCCATCGCTGGCGTTGCCAGCCAGGGAAAGACTGGTCTGCCCGCCCGTCATGGCCAGATAGACGTCAGCCAGGATCTCGGAGTCGAGCAATGCGCCGTGCAGTTCACGGCCCGAGTTGTCTACGCCATAGCGTTTGCACAAGGCATCGAGGCTGTTGCGCTGCCCGGGGTGACGCTCACGGGCCATCAGCAACGTATCGAGCACCGAGCAATGCTGGGTGATATCGGCTTTGTCCTGGGCGCCCATCAAGGCGAATTCGTTGTTGATGAAACCAACGTCGAACGCCGCGTTATGGATGATCAGGCGTGCGCCCTTGATGAACTCGAAGAATTCATCGGCAACTTCGGCAAAGCGCGGCTTGCCCACCAGAAACTCGTTGGTGATGCCGTGAACGCCAATCGCTCCCTCATCGCTCTCGCGGTCAGGTTGCAGATAGACATGAAAATGCCGCCCGGTCAGGCGGCGGCCAATCAGCTCGACGCAACCGATCTCGATGATGCGGTGGCCGTCGGTGACCGGCATACCGGTGGTTTCGGTATCGAGTACTACGGATCTGTTATCTGTGTTTTGCAATGACATTAACTGTTGCCTCTTGTGCAGGCACAAATATTAGCACGCTGGGCTGGATTACAACTGTGTCCGCCCTGTAGGTCTTTCCGGGCAAGTCTTCAAATGTACGGAGGTTATCGAGGATCAGAAGCAGCACTATCCAGATGGCTGGCGTGGATCGCATCGGGAGTGTATTGCTTGTAATGTTCGATCTTCCTTGTCCGGATACAAGCAGCGGCCTTGACCAATCGTGGATGCCCGATCTCGATATAACTTTTCGGAAATACCGCGGGATCGCTTGGGATTGCCTTGAGAACATCGATGCCATACTCGATGTACAGGCGTCGCCCCAGGCGGCACATGGCATATTTCCTGACTCGGCGGATGTAGGGAGCGACGGCTCGATACCCTTCATGCCTGAGAATATCCAAAAGGAAATAATACGTTGCGCGGATCGCTGTTCTAACCCTCACGGCTTCGCGTTTATGATCGGATTGCCAGTAGGCAAACAGATTTGCCACACGCGATTTGATGCAGGTGACCGGGTCAATAACAGCAACCTCTACCCCTTCAACATCTACAACCGCAAGGTACTTGAATATCTCTCGATTTGAGACACCTGCCACGCCTTCCGCACCAAGAATGTCGACCACTACATCTTTGTCGTCTGGCCCCCAATCGATATACGCAACAGCAAGGTTGGGCGTGTGGTCGTCAATAGAAGCCTTTTTGAACTCGATACCCAACTGCTTTGCGCAGTAATCAATCGAGGCCGGATTACCCATCAGATCCAGATCATCACTGGTGATGAACGCTACATCCTCCCCGGTCATTTCATCAATGAGATACTGTCGTGCCCAAAGCGTGAGCGACTGCCCACCGACAATGACCAGACCATAGTCGGTCACAGCTTTCTCCAGAGAAGGACGGTAGACACGCTGGATCAAATCCAGCAGGAAGGCAAACAGCGCTGAACGTTCCAGTGTGTCGAAGGGGCGCGCGCCTGCAGCAGGCACCTGAGTAGATGACACCAACAGTCAGTGAATGGCAGCCACGAACCGACGCGGACGGGGAATGTTTCCCGCACCACGCAACACAGCTTTTATGCTTTCACCGGCGCGCTCAAGCGACTGCTCATCGGCGGCATAAACAGCACTCACCTGCCGGTCACGAGCCTCATTCTTGAGCTTCATGATCTCTGCATAGCTAAGGTTCTGTTCGTGCTGGCCGTTCATCATGGCAAGAAGGCTCAAAAATGAATTAGAAACTCAAAATCGTGAATCTAGACTATCACAACGTAATAGCGCCACCTAGTCGTGGCATTGAGCGACAAAAGCCTTTCGTCGAATCCTTTACCAGACATGTCGCTACCCCGGATGAGCCGTCAGACTCATCCGGCACGCCATCAGCCATGCTTGATGCCGCGCACCTCATCCACGCCACGGTTGGCCAACTGGTCGGCACGCTCGTTGCCGGGATGGCCGATATGGCCACGCACCCATTGCCACTTCACGGTATGGCGACTGACCTGTTCGTCCAGTTGCTGCCAGAGGTCGGCATTCTTGACCGGCTCCTTGGCAGCGGTCTTCCAGCCGCGCTTCTTCCAGTTGGCCATCCACTCGGTGATGCCTTTCATGACGTATTGCGAGTCCGTCACCAGGGTCACTTCGCAAGGACGCTTGAGTTCTTCCAGGCCACGAATGGCACCGGTCAGTTCCATGCGGTTATTGGTGGTATTGGCTTCGCCGCCCCACAACTCCTTTTCGACGCCCTTGTAGACGAGCAATGCACCCCAGCCGCCAGGGCCGGGGTTGCCCTTGCAGGCGCCATCAGTGAAGAGTTCAACGCTTTCGCTCATTACAACCGTTCCAGAATCAAGAGGACTGTTCGGACAGTACGGCAAGGCCCGGCTCTCAAGGCTCCGGTGTGCTGCGGTTGACCTTGGCCATCGGCAGTGGAATCAGCTTGCCCATGGGTTCGCGCCGGACCTGACGCAAGGGACGCAAACCGACCACCAGTTTGCGGGCCACCAATAGATAGAAGCCTCCACCAGGGCTCTGCCGACCTTCACCGAGGCTTTCCAGCCCACTGAGGCGTGCCTGCCATGCCGCCGAAGAAAGAGGCGGACGATAACACCCGAAGCGTCGCTTCTCCAGCGCGAACCCCAGCAGGTTCAACCAGTCGGCGACCCGGGAAGGTGAAATGCAGCGCGCCTTGCGCAAGGCATCGCGGGCGAAGAAATGCCGCAAGCCCCAGGTGCTCCATGGGTTGATACCGATAATCAACAGGTGCCCGCCCGGCCTGACACTGCTGGCGGCCTCGCGCAGCAGGCCATGGGGCGAAAGGCAGAAATCCAGGCCGTGCTGCAGGACCACCACATCGGCGGCATGCTCGCTCAAGGGCCAGGCCTCTTCTTCGCAGACGATCTCGACCCCGGGCAGCGGCGCCCCGAGCCTGACATTGCGTTGCACCTGCTTCGCTACAGGCGGACTTTCGGCAGAAGGCCCGTAGTGCACCAGATAGCCACCGAAATAGCGCCCCAGCTCATCTTCGAGTACCCGGCGCTCCTCTTCGAGCAGCAGTTGCCCCAACGGTCCGGACAACCACGTGCGGGCGGCCTGGATCAAGGCAAGCCATTCGGGATCGGCCTGGGCGAACGCTTCATCGGTCATTTGGAGTCTCCTTGGGGTTCGCTTGCAGCCTTATCAAAGACTAAGATGCACCATTGTTTCCTGATGTGCGAACTGCGCCCATGATACAGATTCACGCCCTGCACGCTTTCAACGATAACTACATCTGGTTGTTACAAGACCTTTCCACCCAGCGCTGCGCCGTGGTCGACCCGGGTGACGCACAGCCGGTACTCGACTGGTTCGAGCAGAACCCCGGCTGGCAACTGACCGACATCCTGATCACTCACCATCATAACGACCATGTGGGCGGTGTCGTGCGTCTCAAGCAGGCCAGCGGTGCCCGCGTGCTCGGCCCGGCCACCGAAAACATCCCGGCCCGTGATGTCGCACTGGCAGACAATGACCGGGTATCGGTTCTGGGCCAGGACTTCGTGGTCCATGCCGTGCCGGGCCATACGCTGGGCCATATCGCCTTCTATCACCCTGACGCCACTGCTCCCGTGCTGTTCAGTGGCGACACGCTGTTCGCCGCTGGCTGCGGTCGCCTCTTCGAAGGGACGCCTCGGCAGATGCATGAATCCCTGAGCCGGCTGGCGGCATTGCCCGACAGCACGCTGATCTACTGCGCCCACGAGTACACCCTGAGCAATCTGCGTTTCGCCCAGGCCGTGGAGCCGGACAATCGCGATATTGCCGAACGTCTGGCGCAAGTCAGCCAGTGGCGCAGTGAAAATCGCATCAGCCTGCCTTCCAATCTAGCTCTGGAACGACGCACCAACCCCTTTCTGAGGGTCGGGGAAACATCTGTTAAAGAAAAAGCGGACGAACGGAGCGGTCGTGAAAACCGCTTGCCGAGCGAGGTTTTTGCTAGCCTGAGGGCCTGGAAAGATACGTTCTAAAGTGCGCGTAATCGGCACGAAAATTCTGAAAGGTTGACCGCTGGGGGGACGCTTTCTAGAATCGCCCGACATTTTCGCCTGGAAGTCCCCCCCAGCCAATGTCGTCACTCACAAAAAAACCCTTCAATCCGGACGCATTGACTCGGCTGGCGCAGGCTGTGGCTGTAGCTGCGAGCGCCCTGCTGGCAGGCTGCCAGACCACCAGTCATGTTGAGCCCAGCAGCACTTACCGCACGTCCAACCTGGCTGCCAACATCAAGCAAAAACCCATCTTCATCACCCAGACGCCAAACCAGTCGGCACCGCCGCAGGATATCTGGGACCGGATGCGCCAGGGTTTCCAGCTGCAGCAGTACAACGACCCGAACCCGCGTATCGACCAGCAGCGTCTGTGGTTCGCCAACAACCCGTCCTTCCTGGAAAACGCGGGCGAGCGCGGCAGCCTCTACATGCATTACATCGTCGAGCGCCTGGAAGAACGCAACATGCCACTCGAGCTGGCCCTGCTGCCGGTGATCGAAAGCGCCTACAACCCGATGGCCATTTCCCGCAGTCAGGCGGTCGGCCTGTGGCAGTTCATCCCGTCCACCGGACGCTATTTCAACCTGCGCCAGACCAGTTTCTATGACGGTCGCCGCGACATCCAGGCGTCCACCGTGGCAGCCATGGATTACCTGACTCGCCTGCATGACATGTTCAACGGCGACTGGCTGCTGGCACTGGCAGCCTACAATGCCGGCGAAGGCACGGTCAGCCGCGCCATCGAACGCAACGAAAAGCTCGGCCTGCCAACGGACTACTGGAACCTGCCGCTGCCACAGGAAACACGTGACTACGTGCCCAAGCTGCTGGCGCTGTCCCAGGTGGTTCTGTCGCCCGATGCCTATGGCGTCAACCTGAACCCGATTGCCAACGAACCCTATTTCGAAGTCGTCGAACTCAACAAGCGTGTCGACCTGTCCAAGGTCGCCAGTCTGGCCAATATCGACGAAGACGAACTCATCCAGCTCAACCCGGCCTTCAAGAAGCGCCTGACCATCGACGGCCCTCAGCATTTGCTGGTGCCGACCTCCAAGGCACAACTGTTGACGGCCAGCCTGTCGGCCATGAAGCCCGAAGAACTGACCGCCTGGCAACCTTACCGCGTGCGCCGTGGCGATACGCTGGAAAGCCTTGCCAGTCGTTATCAGGTCACCGTCAGCTCGATCAAGAGCAACAACAGGCTGGAAGGCAACAGACTCAGGGCAGGTCAGTCCCTGAACATTCCGGTTCAGCCGGGCATGAAGTCTTCACAACCGGTATTCGAGGAACTGGCCAGCAACGACAAGCCGTCCAGTGGCCGCAGCTACAAGGTCAGGAGTGGCGACAACCTGTCGAGCATCGCCCAGGCACACAAGGTCGATGTCGTAGAGCTGCAACGCTGGAACAAGCTTTCCGGCAACAAGCTCAAGATCGGCCAGACTCTGATCGTACAGGGCGGCAAGGCCGATAACACGGCAACCGCCAGTGCCGAGCCCGGCGAAAAGAAATCCATGCAGTACAAGATCCAGAAAGGTGACTCGATGTATCTGGTCGCCAAGCGCTTCAACGTCGACATGAAGCATCTCAAGCGCTGGAACCCGCGTACCGGTCAGGCCCTCAAACCCGGCCAGACCCTGACTGTCTACCTGCCTCATTGATGACGTCGGCCACCTGCCCTGGAGCAACCTCGGGGCAAGTGGTCGTTCAGACCATACCCCCTGCATTGCCTGCGGTCTTTTTCCAGCCGGGACAAGCTGTTACTGTTAGCGACCCGAAAGCCCAAGCCGTCTGGATCGTGATACGTCCCTTCCTGCTGTTCATCTGTCTGGCCTTGAGCTTCTGTGCCAACGCAGCCATCAGCGAAAGCAATGGTTATGCGCAGTTTGGCGTTCTCAAGTACCCGGCCAGCTTCACTCATTTCGACTGGGTCAATCCCGAGGCGCCGAAGGGTGGCACCTTGCGAATGATGGCCTTCGGCACCTTCGACACCCTCAACCCCTACACTTTCAAGGGCACCAGCCCGGTTTCGACCGGTAACTTCCTGCAATACGGCGTCAACGAGCTGAACGAGCCCTTGATGGTCGGCACCGGCCAATACGACCCGTCCGGCGACGAGCCGACGTCGAGCTACGGGCTGATCGCCCAGTCGGTGGAGTTCAGCGAGGACCGTAGCTGGGTGGTGTTCAACCTTCGCCCTCAGGCACGTTTCCACGATGGCAAGCCGATTACCGCCTATGACGTGGCCTTCTCCTACCGCACATTGCTCAAGGACGGCCACCCTCAATACCGCACGGCCCTGCAGGAAGTGCAGCGGGTCGACATCCTCAACCGCCATCGCATCCGCTTTGTCTTCAAGCGTTCCGGCAACCCGCTGCTGATCCTGCGTCTGGGCGAGCTGGCGGTACTGCCGCAGCATTACTGGAAAGACCGCGACTTCAAGGCCACGACCTTCGAGCCGCCACTGGGCAGCGGACCTTACCGCATCACCCGTGTGCAGCCCGGACGCCAGCTGGTATTCGAACGGGTGAAGGACTACTGGGGCAAGGACTTGCCGGTCAATCGCGGCAAATACAATTTCGATCGTGTCGAGGTAGAGTTCTACCGCGACAGCGATGTGGCGTTTGAAGCCTTCAAAGCCGGTGAATTCGACATCTATATCGAACATCAGGCCAAGAACTGGGCCAATGGCTACAACTTCCCGGCGGTCGCCAATGGTCAGGTGATCAAGGCGCAGATCCCCCACCGGATCCCGACCCAGACCCAGGGGCTGTTCATGAACACCCGACGCAGCACCTTCGCCGACATCAGGGTTCGCGAGGCGCTGGGGCTGATGTTCAATTTCGAGTGGACCAACCGCGCCCTGTTCAGCGATGCCTACTCACGCTCCACCAGCTATTACCCCAACAGCGAGTTTTCCGCGACCGGCCTGCCCAGCGGTCGCGAACTGGCGCTGCTGGAGCCTTACCGGGACCAGTTGCCGGCCAGCCTGTTCAGCGAGCCTTTCAGTCTGTCGAAGACCGATGCCCGAGGCATCCCGCGGGAAACCATGCGCAAGGCACTGGGCCTGCTGGCCAAGGCTGGCTGGACGCTCTCCGAGCAAGGTCTGCTCAATGCCGACAAACAGCCGCTGCGTTTTGAAATCCTGCTGGTGAACCCCAATCTCGAACGCATTCTGCAACCTTATATAGAAGACCTGCGCCGCATCGGTATCGAAGCCGGCCTGCGAACCGTAGACCGCGCCCAGTACAAGCAGCGGCTGGATCAGTTCGACTTCGACATGATCCTCATGACCCTGCAACAGACACTCAGCCCGGGCCTTGAACAGTGGCAGTACTTCCACTCCAGCCAGGCCTCGGTCAATGGCAGCAAGAACTATGCAGGGGTCGCCAATCCCGTGGTCGACGGCCTGCTCAACAAGCTGCTGGCCGCACAGACTCATGACGAACAGGTCGCAACGGCACGCGTCCTCGATCGTGTGCTGCTCTCCCAGCATTACAGCATCCCGAACTGGTACCTGAACAATCATCGCCTGGCCTATCGCAATCGATTCGCCATGGTCACCACCCCGCCCTATACACTGGGGCTGCGTGCGTGGTGGCTCAAGACTCCGGAGAAGACCCGATGACCCTACTGCGCTCCCTGTTCCTGCAGACGCTCCTGGCCGGTATCGTCTGTACCGCACAGGCTGCTCCCCAGCACGCCGTGACGCTGTATGACGAAGCCCCGAAATACCCGGCCAACTTCAAGCACTTCGATTACGTGAACCCCGACGCGCCCAAGGGCGGGACCTTCCGCCAGGCAGGCTTCGGCAGTTTCGACAGCCTCAACCCCTTCATCAACAAAGGCGTTGCCGCCGACGATATCAGCCTGATCTACGACACCCTCACCAGCCGCAGCCTGGATGAACCCTTCACCGAATACGGACTGATCGCCGGCAAGATCGAAAAATCCCCGGATAACGACTGGGTACGCTTCTACCTGCGTCCTGAAGCACGTTTCCATGACGGACATCCCGTGCGCGCCGAAGATGTGGTGTTCAGCTTCGAAGCCCTGATGAAGCATGGCTCGCCCATGTATCGCGGCTACTACGCCGATGTCGATCAGGTGATTGCCGAAGATCCCCTGCGCGTGCTGTTCAAGTTCAAGCACAAGAACAACCGCGAAATGCCGCTGATCATCGGCCAGTTGCCGGTACTGCCCAAGCATTTCTGGGCAACCCGGGATTTCAGCAAAAGCAATCTGGAAGTCCCGCTGGGCAGCGGGCCTTACAAGGTGGCCGAGGTCAAGGCCGGACGCTCTGTACGTTATGAGCGGGTCAAGGATTACTGGGCCAAGGATCTGCCGATCAACAAGGGCTTCTATAACTTCGATGTCCTGACCACCGACTACTACCGTGACAACACCGTCGCTCTGGAAGCCGGCAAGGCCGGGCAGTTCGATTACTGGCTGGAAACAAGCGCCAAGAACTGGGCCACCGCTTACAACACGCCAGCCGTGCGCGATGGACGCCTGATCAAGGAAGAGCTGCCCAACGGCAACCCGACCGGCATGCAGGGGTTCGTTTTCAATCTGCGCAAGCCTGTATTCCAGGACATACGGGTTCGCGAGGCCCTGACGCTGCTGCTGGATTTCGAGTGGACCAACAAGCAACTGTTCAACGGTTCCTACAGCCGGACCAAAAGCTATTTCGACAATTCCGAGATGGCCTCCAAGGGCCTCCCGTCGCCCCAGGAACTGGCCATTCTGGAGCCGTTGCGCGGCAAGATCCCCGACCGGGTCTTCAACGAGGAATACAAACTGCCGGTCAATGACGGCAGCGGCATGATTCGTCCGCAATTGCGCCGCGCCTTCCAGCTCTTGCAGGAAGCGGGCTGGAAGATCGTCAACGACAAGATGGTGGATACCCAGGGCAATCCGGTCAAACTGGAGTTCCTGCTGGCCCAGACCGAGTTCGAGCGGGTCCTGCTGCCCTACAAGCGCAACCTGAACGATCTGGGCATCGAGCTGAACATTCGCCGGGTGGACGTCTCGGAGTACATCAACCGCCTGCGCTCGCGCGATTACGAGATGATTGTCAGCAGCTACCCGCAGTCCAGCTCGCCGGGCAACGAACAGCGGATCTACTTCCACTCCTCCAGCGCCGACAACCCTGGCAGCCGCAATTTCATGGGACTCAAGGACCCGGCTGTCGATACGCTGGTGGAAGGCCTGATCAATGCCGACTCGCGTCAGAATCTGGTCGCTCACACCCAGGCCATGGATCGCGTGCTGCTCTGGGGCTTCTATGTGGTACCCAACTGGCACATCAAGACCTGGCGCGTAGCCTACTGGGACCATATCGCCCATCCAAAGGCCAAACCACTGTCGGACATCGGCGTGATGACCTGGTGGGTGAAACCGGACGCGAAACCGGCAGTCCCCGAACAACCTGCCGGCGGGCAGGCTGAACCTGTGAGCACGGAGCAATAATATGCTGGCTTATATTCTCCGGCGCCTGCTGCTGATCATCCCGACCCTGTTCGGCATTCTGATCATCAACTTCATCATCATTCAGGCCGCTCCCGGCGGTCCTGTGGAGCAGATGATCGCCAAGATCGAAGGCTTCGACGGTGCCACCAGCCGCATCGCCGGTGGCGGTTCGGAAGTCTCGGTGGCCGGCTCCAACTATCGCGGTGCCCAGGGCCTGGACCCGGCGCTGATCAAGGAAATCGAGCGCATGTACGGCTTCGACAAGTCGGCACCGGAACGCTTGTGGATCATGATCAAGAACTACGCGCAGCTGGATTTCGGTGACAGCTTCTTTCGCGATGCGAAGGTGATCGACCTGATTGTCGAGAAGATGCCGGTGTCCATATCCCTCGGGCTGTGGAGCACCCTGATCATGTATCTGGTGTCGATCCCGCTGGGCATCGCCAAGGCCACGCGCCACGGCAGCCATTTCGATGTCTGGACCAGTTCGGCCATCATCGTCGGTTATGCCATTCCCGCGTTCCTGTTCGCGATTCTGCTGATCGTGCTGTTTGCCGGCGGCAGTTATTTCAACTGGTTCCCGCTGCGCGGCCTGACGTCCAATGGCTTCGACGAGATGAGCACTCTCGGCAAGATCGGCGACTACTTCTGGCATCTGGTGCTGCCGGTGACCGCGCTGGTGATCGGCAACTTCGCCACCATGACCCTGCTGACCAAGAACAGCTTCCTGGACGAAATCAGCAAGCAGTATGTCGTGACCGCCAAGGCCAAGGGCCTGAGCAATAACCGCGTGCTGTACGGCCATGTGTTCCGCAACGCCATGCTGCTGGTGATCGCCGGCTTCCCTTCGGCCTTCATGGGGATCTTCTTCACCGGCTCGCTGCTGGTGGAAGTGATCTTCTCCCTGGATGGCCTGGGCCTGATGAGCTTCGAGGCGGCCATCAACCGCGACTACCCGGTGGTCTTCGGCACCCTGTTCATCTTTACCCTGCTGGGGCTGCTGGTGAAACTGGTCGGCGACCTCACTTACACCCTCGTGGATCCGCGCATCGACTTTGAAAGCAGGAAGCATTGATATGAAGCTGTCTCCTCTCAATCGCCGCCGCTTCGAGCGTTTCAAGGCCAACAAGCGCGGCTGGTGGTCGCTGTGGCTGTTCCTGATCCTGTTCGGCCTGAGCATGGGCGCCGAACTGATCGCCAACGACAAGCCGCTGGCCGTGCGCTATGACGGCGAATGGTACTTCCCGGTGTTCAAACGCTACCCGGAAACCACCTTTGGCGGTGAATTCCCTCTGGAAGCCAACTACAAGAGCCCGTACATCAAGGAATTGCTGGCCCAGAAGAACGGCTGGACCCTGTGGGCACCCATCCCGTTCAGCTACCAGAGCATCAACTATGACCTGAAAGTCCCCGCCCCCGCGCCGCCCTCACGGGAGAACCTGCTGGGCACCGACGATCAGGGCCGGGATGTGCTGGCCCGGGTGATCTATGGCTTCCGCATCTCGGTGCTGTTTGCCCTGATCCTGACGGTGCTCAGTTCCATCATCGGGGTCATTGCCGGAGCCTTGCAGGGCTTCTATGGCGGCTGGGTGGATCTGATGGGCCAGCGTTTCCTGGAAGTCTGGTCCGGCCTGCCGGTGCTGTACCTGCTGATTATTCTGGCCAGCTTCGTGCAGCCCAACTTCTGGTGGCTGCTGGGCATCATGCTGTTGTTTTCCTGGATGAGTCTGGTGGACGTGGTACGCGCCGAGTTCCTGCGCGGGCGCAATCTGGAATACGTGCGCGCCGCCAGAGCGCTGGGTATGGAGAACGGCGCAATCATGTTCCGCCACATCCTGCCCAATGCCATGGTGTCGACCATGACCTTCATGCCATTCATTCTGACCGGTGCCATCGGCACCCTGACGGCGCTGGACTTCCTGGGCTTCGGCCTGCCCGCCGGCTCGCCCTCGCTGGGCGAACTGGTGGCGCAGGGCAAATCCAATCTGCAGGCTCCGTGGCTCGGGATCAGCGCCTTTGCCGTACTGGCCCTGATGCTGAGTCTGCTGGTGTTCATCGGCGAATCCGCCCGCGATGCTTTCGACCCAAGGAAATGAAATGAACAATGACAATCTGATCGAAATCCGCGATCTGGCGGTCGAGTTCGTGACAGGCGAGTCGCGCCAGCGCGTGGTCGAAAACATCAGCTTCGATATCCGTCGCGGTGAAACCCTGGCCCTGGTCGGCGAAAGCGGCTCCGGCAAGTCGGTCACCGCGCACTCGATCCTGCGCCTGCTGCCCTACCCCATCGCCACTCATCCTGCCGGCACCATCCGCTATGCCGGTGATGACCTGCTGAAGATGGACGAGAAAAAGCTGCGCTCCATTCGTGGCAATCGCATTGCCATGATTTTCCAGGAGCCCATGACCTCGCTCAATCCGCTGCATTCGGTGGAAAAGCAGATCAACGAAGTGCTCGGCCTGCACAAAGGCCTCACCGGCAAGGCCGCCACGGCCCGCACGCTGGAATTGCTGGAAATGGTCGGCATCCCGGAACCGCACAAGCGTCTCAAGGCCCTGCCCCACGAACTTTCAGGCGGCCAGCGCCAGCGTGTCATGATCGCCATGGCCCTGGCCAACGAACCCGAGCTGCTGATTGCCGACGAACCCACCACCGCGCTGGACGTCACGGTACAGCTGAAAATCCTTGAATTGCTCAAGCAATTACAGGCTCGTCTGGGCATGGCACTGCTGCTGATCAGCCATGATTTGAACGTTGTGAGGCAAATAGCCAATCGCGTATGTGTCATGCAGCGCGGTTGCATCGTCGAACAAGCATTGTGCGAAGAGCTGTTCCGTTCACCACAGCATCCGTACACCCAGGTGTTGCTCAGTGCAGAGCCCAGCGGCGGTCCTTCGACCAACCCGGCTGGCGCTCCACTGCTTGAAGTCGAGGACCTGAAAGTCTGGTTCCCGATCAGGAAAGGCCTGCTCAAGCGAACCGTCGATCACGTCAAGGCGGTGGATGGCATTCGCTTCAGCCTGCCTCAAGGGCAGACTCTGGGGATTGTCGGTGAAAGTGGATCGGGCAAATCGACGCTGGGCCTGGCAATACTCAGGCTCATCGGCAGCGAAGGTGCCATACGGTTCCAGGGCAAACCGCTCGATGGCCTGTCGCAGCAGCAGATTCGTCCGCTGCGCAGACAGATCCAGGTGGTGTTCCAGGACCCGTTCGGCAGTCTGAGCCCGCGCATGTCTGTGAGCGATATCGTGGGCGAAGGCCTGCGCATTCATGGCATGGGAACCGAAGCCGAGCAGGAAGCGGCTATTATCGAGGCACTCAGGGAAGTAGGTCTGGACCCGGAAACCCGGCACCGCTACCCCCACGAGTTCTCGGGTGGGCAACGGCAGCGAATCGCCATAGCCCGTGCATTGGTGTTAAAACCGGCGCTGATTCTGCTGGACGAGCCGACTTCGGCCCTCGACCGGACAGTGCAGCGCCAGGTAGTCGAGCTGCTACGCTCGCTGCAAACCAAGTACAACCTGACGTATCTGTTCATCAGCCATGACCTGGCTGTCGTCAAAGCGCTGAGCCACCAGTTGATGGTGGTCAAGCAAGGCAAAGTGGTCGAACAGGGTGTGGCGCAGGAGATCTTCGCCGCACCGCAACATCCTTATACACAGCAGCTACTGGAAGCCGCCTTCATGGCGCCGGTAGCTGTCGATTAACCTGAAGAGGAACAACACATGGGTTTTCTCGCCGGTAAGCGCGTCCTGATCGTCGGTGTCGCCAGCAAACTGTCCATCGCATCCGGCATCGCTGCCGCCATGCATCGTGAAGGTGCCGAGCTTGCGTTCACCTACCAGAACGACAAACTCAAGGGCCGTGTCGAAGAGTTCGCAGCAGGCTGGGGCTCGAGCCCTGAGCTGTGCTTCCCTTGCGACGTAGCCAGCGACGAAGAGATCAACAAGGTCTTCGAAGAGCTGAGCAAGAAGTGGGACGGCCTGGACGTCATCGTTCACTCCGTAGGTTTCGCTCCGGGCGATCAGCTCGATGGCGACTTCACCGAAGCCACCACCCGTGACGGCTTCCGCATCGCTCACGACATCAGCGCCTACAGCTTCGTCGCCCTGGCCAAGGCCGGTCGCGAAATGATGAAAGGCCGCAATGGCAGCCTGCTGACCCTGTCGTACCTGGGCGCAGAGCGCACCATGCCCAACTACAACGTGATGGGCATGGCCAAGGCCAGCCTGGAAGCCGGTGTTCGTTACCTGGCAGGCAGCCTCGGCCCGGAAGGTACTCGCGTCAACGCCGTATCGGCTGGCCCGATCCGCACCCTGGCAGCCTCCGGCATCAAGAACTTCCGCAAGATGCTGGCAGCCAACGAAGCGCAGACTCCTCTGCGTCGCAACGTCACCATCGAAGAAGTCGGCAACGCCGGCGCCTTCCTGTGCTCGGACCTGGCGTCCGGCATCAGCGGTGAAATCATGTACGTCGACGGCGGTTTCAACACCACCGCGATGGGCGATATCGAAGAGTAATTGCTTCGGGCAGGACGGGCGCCCTGGCGTCAGTCCTGAACACAAAAAATCCGGACGCCCGCCAGGGATCCGGATTTTTTGCTGTTACTCTTGCGATCATTTCGGCTTGGGAATGCCGAACTGTTCCAGAACCGGGTTGACCGTACGACTGAATGCCTTGCGCTCCTTGCGCTCTTTCACTGCATTGACGATTTCCGAGATGCCCAGGCCGATACTCATCGCGCCACTGACCACCCAGCCCACCGGCCCCGCCGCCGCACCGACCGCCGAAGCCGCAGCAGCGCCCGCCGCCTGACCGGCCACCGCACCCACCACGCGCCCGGCAACCGCACCGGCGATACGCCCGCCCAGCCCTACTCCGACCTTGCCAGCAGTCCTGCCGATATCCACATTGTCGCCAAAACCCAACACCCGCTGAGCCGTGTTGGCCGCCAGTTTCGCGTCGTCCTTCGCCTGGTTGGTATCCTTTCCGCTACCGCCCGGGATCAATGTGCCATTTATTCCGGTGCTGCCCGGTGCCGCCTTGCGGGTGGTTTCATTCACGGCCTGCGCCAGAGCCGGATCGCTGTTGATGATCAGCTCTGCCTGTCGGTCGGTATTCCTGCCCAGAAAGGCCTGCACGGACGGATCGTTCTGCAACTGGGTGATCTTTTCGCTCAGCGCCGTCTCGGTAGCCGAGGTGTTGCGAATCGAACGCCCGGCGACAACCTGCTCGGAAATCTGCTGCAACTCGACCAGCACTGCAGCCTTTTGCTCACCACTGTAGCTTTGCGGATTGCTGAAGACATCACCATTCAACTGGCTGATATCCACCTTGGAAACCGCACCGATCGTCGCGGCATCCGAAAGAACCCGTGAAAAGTCGTCTTCATTGGCTGGCGCCTTGTGCTTGATCCAGGTACTGATGTCCTTTTTGACCATCACGCCATCAGGAGCACGCATCGCCAGCTTTTTGCCGCGCATGTTGCCCTGGTCCATCATCTCGAACATGCCCGGCTGCGCCCAGGTCGCGGCAGAATCCTGCAGCACACTGGAAAGCCCCGGATTCTTGTTGCTCACCGACTCCAGCCCGGCGATGGTGGTTCGCCCATTGACCTTGGTCTGCCCTTCCACACCCTGGGCATTGGACGGATCACCGGCTTCGGTTATGGGCTCATGAGCCAGCAGCACGGCAGCGGAACGCACCAGTTGTACCGATTGTGCATCGGCATCCGGGTTGTCCTTGCGAAAGTCATTCAGGCTGTCAGTGCCCCGGTCGACCTGCTTCTCCATGTTCCTGGCGAAGGTCTTGGCGTCCTTCTTGGTAATCTTGCCGTCCGCCTTGCCGCCCTGCGCGGTGTCCATGGCGGTTTTCAGGGTCGGGTTCTCATCCAGAAAGGCCCAGGCCTTGTCTGCATCCGGGTCATTGGCGGCAATCATTCGGGCGGCGGCAATCGGACGATTCAGTTCCTTGGCCGCCTGCTCACGCCTGGAAGCAGGTATATCGCCCAGCAGACCGTCCCATTTGGACAGTTCTTCCGGCGAGCTGTATTTCGAGTCATCGAGGTACTGATGATTTTCCCGTACAGGCGGCTGGGCCTTACCCGACAGCTGACTGCTCAAGGCGCGCAGCAAGCGCTGGAGAATCGAATCTTCGGCAACCTGAGGGGATGGCGATGCAGTTCTTGTCGTGCCGGCCTGACCGTATTCGACACTGCCAGGGCCACCGGCAGATGTGTGAAATTCGCCCGAGGTCAAGGTAAAGGGGACTTCGGTCAGGTTTTCCGGAACCGGAAAGCTCCCAAAACCACTGGGGCCACGACCGGTACTTGAAATGGGATCGCTCATGCGTTTTCTCTCCCTCGGGCACAAAACAAGGATCTACATGCTCGACTGAGTGGCAGGCGCGCAGAAACGGTTCCATCAATGCGAAAAAGAATGCGCTTGCCTGGGGGTAATGGCCTTGAACACAGACCCAAGCCGCATTTGGTCGGTGATACAGAGGGGCGGCTACTACTTGTACAGTTATGCGTGTAAATTGCGACGCGATTTCTCCGATCAAGCCATGTGCGGCTCTGAGCGAGAGCGACTTTTCACTGCTGTGTCATCAACCTCATCAATCGCTCACGCTGGATGCTTCATAATGCCCGACTTGTCACCCGACGAAATTGTTCGTGCTGCTCTGCAGATTTCACATACCCGATTACGCAGACAGCATGAGCTGGTCGTCGGGTTTGGCGTCAAGTCGCTGAAACTGACCGATCTCGATGAGCTCCTGACCCAGGCCTGCATGACCGCCGCCACGGGCATGAACACTCAGTTCGCAAAGGTGCTCCTGCCGGTTCCTGACGAACCGCTGTTTCTCCTTTCCCATGGCGTGGGCTGGAAGTCCTCCGATATCGGAACGGCCACGGTCGGGGCAGATGAGGCAAGTCCGGCGGGCTACGCCTTTACAACCAACCGGCCAGTGATATCGAATCATCTGGGCCAGGAAATGAGATTTCGCACCCCTGCCCTGCTCAGGGATTACGGGATCGAACGAGCCATCAACGTACCGGTGCGAGGAACGGCGGCGACTTACGGAATACTTGAGGTCGACAGCCGTGACGGCGACGACTTCATCGAGAGCGATATCGTATTTCTGGAAGGACTGGCCAACATCATCTCCATGGCGGTTGAGCGGCTCACAGTCAAGCTGGAGGCTGGGAGTACCCAGGCCTATTCGGAAAGCGTTCTCAATGCCAGTCCCGACTGCGTGAAAATTCTCTCCCGCGAGGGCCATGTCGAGTTTTTCAACGAGGCAGGGTTATGCCGGATGCAGCTCGACAGCCTGGACATGATCACGGGTCAGCTCTGGGCAGAGCTATGGCCTGAAAGCTCCAGACACCTGATCGAAGATGCCATTGGCAGGGTCGTGGCGGGTGAGTCGGTTCGATTCGAGTCGTTCTGCCCAACCGCCAAGGGTGAGCCAAGGTGGTGGGATGTGACTGCAGCGCCCATTTTCGACAGGCAAGGCCAGATCGACAAGATCATTGCTGTCTCTCGGGATATCACGGAACGCCACGATCAGGAAGTCAGGCTCGCCGCCCTGGTTGATGCGCAAAATACAAAGCTCACTGAAAGCGGCCTGCACCTGGAGGAGATCCATCACCGGGTCAAAAACAGCCTGCAACTGGTCAATACCCTCTTGCTGCTGCAAGCCAACCTCGCTGTCGAGGACGCGGTCAGGATTCAACTGCAAACGGCGGCCAATCGGGTCTTGACCATTGCAAGCGTGCACGAACGACTCTATCAGGAGGCCGAGTCCGATAATGTGAGCGCTCCTCAGTATCTGGGCGCATTGCTTGCTGATATCGGTAACGTCTTCGAGGGGCGTGAAATCGAACTGGAGGCAGACGCTTTCCTGCTGCCCTCGGAAAGGATGGCCCCATTGGGACTGGTGGTTTCGGAACTGGTCACCAATGCGCTGAAATACGGTCGGGGCAAGATCACTGTCAAGGTGACGAGCGACGAACAGGACGCTGCGATTGTAGTGACCGATGAAGGGGACGGTTTCCCGGAGTCCTACCCGAAACCCAGCGGGACCGGGTTGGGAATGCGGCTGGTCAAGAGCTATTCGGGTTACGGTAACCAGGCGATCAGCGTCGATCCTTCCACTGAGTTCAGCAGCATACGCGTGCGCTTCAAGCTCTAGCCTCTGCAAGTCGCATAGACCTTGCGAACAGAAAATCGCGAACCGCAGAAAGCAGAACGCCCGGTCTATGAACCGGGCGTTCTGGTGACTCGGACAGCGCTTAGAAGCGCTCGATCTTCGCCTTGCTTTCCAGCTCGGAGCGGTAGGCAGCGAAATCCTGCTGACCGGCACGCGAAGCCAGGAAACGACGGTATTGCGTTTTTTCCTCATCGCTTGGCGCTGCTGCCTGATTCACGCCATTGAGGCGCACAATCACGAAGCTGCCGTCTGCTGCGGTCAGGCTGGCAAACTCCGGCTTGTCCTTGCCAGTCGGCTTGGGCATGCGGAACACCGTTTGCAGCACTTGTGGATCTACGCTGTCCTGGCTGCGGCTGGCCGCTTCCAGTACTGTCCAGGCATGACCGTCCTGCTTGGCCGCCAAAGGAATCTTGCCATCGCGCAGGCCCGCCAGGAGGGCTTCGCCCTTGGCCTTGGCTGCCGCACTGGCGTGCTCCTTGAGCAACTGGGCACGAATGGAGCCCGCAACGCTTTCAAGCGGCAGTTGCTTGGGTTGCAGGTGCTCCCTGGAGCGCACTACCACGACAGTCTCCGGGTCCAGCTCCAGCGTGTTGCTGTTGGAACCTTCTTCGAGGACTTCCGGGCTGAATGCAGCCTGGATCACGGCACGATTGGCTGTCAGGCCTTCGCCACCCTCACGACCGAACGGCGCGGTCGTCTGAACCTTGAGGCCCAGGTCCTGAGCCGGCTGAGTCAGATCGGACGACTCGAAAGCCGAGTCTTCCAGTTGTTTGGTCACTTCGACAAACTTCTGCTCGACCTGCTGAGCCTTCAGATCATGGGTCAGTTTCTCTTTCAGGCTGGCAAAGCTCGGCACCGAAGGCGCTTCAACGCCCAGCAGCTTGATGAGGTGCCAGCCGAAGTCTGTACGCACCGGTTGCGAAACCTGATCCTTGTTCAAGGCATACAGCGCCTCTTCAAAGGCCGGGTCGTAGACACCCTTGCCGGCATAGCCCAGATCGCCACCCTTGCTCGCCGAACCCGGGTCCTGCGAGAACTCCTTGGCCAGCGCGGCAAAACTCTCGCCCTTGGCCAGACGCTGCTGGATCTCTTCCAGCCTGGCCTTGGCCTGGGTGTCATTGAGCTTGTCGTTGACTTCAATCAGGATGTGCGCGGCACGGCGCTGCTCGGCCAGATTGGTGATTTCCTTCTGGTAAGCCGCCTGGAGGTCTTCGTCCTTGACCTGCACCTTGTCGAAGAAGGACGACTTCTTCAACTCGATGTAATCGAGCACAACCTGCTCAGGGCTCATGAACTCCTTGGCGTGCTGGTCGTAGTGAGCCTTGACTTCGTCATCGGTCACTTTCGCGGCCGCCAGATCGACCGGCAGGGTCAGACTGGCAAAATCGCGGGTCTGTTTTTCCAGACGGGCAAAAGCCTCGACCTCTTTATCGGTCACGAAGGCACTGCCAGCAATACCGGCGCGAACCTGACCGATGAGCATTTCCTGGCCCAGCAACTGGCGGAACTGCATCCGGCTGTAGCCCAGCTGGCGGATGACCTGATCAAAACGGTCGGCGTTGAACTTGCCGTCCACCTGGAATTCAGGTGTCATCAGCAGTTGCTGATCCAGCGCGGCCTCGGAAAAGGCGAACTTGGCATCGGCTGCGCCTTGCAGCAGCAGCTTGCGATCGATCAGGCCCTTGAGCGCCGATTCACGCAGCAGCTTCTCGTCCAGCATCGCAGGATCGAAATCCTTGCCCAGCTGTTGAGTCAATTGCTGAGCCAGTTGGCGACGTTGCATGTCAACGGCCTGGCTCAGTTCGTTCTGAGACACCTCTTCACCGTTGACCTCGGCAGCGTTCTGCCTGTTGCCACTGGCGGTGAACATCGCCTCGATGCCCGTCAGGGCCATCAGCGCGATGATGATCCCGATAATTGTCTTGGCAATCCAGCCTTGTGAATTGTCCCTGATATTCTGCAGCATTGCGTCCCCCAAAACGGTTGAACCGGCTAACCAACCGCAGAGCGTGGGTAGAAAGCGGATAGAAGAAAGGCGCATCCGAGGATGCGCCTTCTCGTAACTGACGAAGCGGAAGGGCTCGAACCCGGCGTTGCAACCGGCTGCACCACCGCTCCGCTACCGGCCCGGATTGACTCCGAACCGGCGGGCAAAGGCTTGAAGAGGCTTAGTTGACCGCTTCTTTCAGGGCTTTACCGGCTTTGAAACCTGGTTTTTTAGCAGCAGCGATTTCCAGCGTCTTACCAGTCTGTGGGTTGCGACCGATACGAGCAGGACGATCTGTAACGGAGAAAGTACCAAAGCCAACCAGAACAACAGAGTCGCCAGCCTTCAGAGCGCCAGTGACGGATTCGATCACTGCATCCAGCGCACGGCCAGCAGCAGCTTTCGGGATATCAGCAGATGCAGCGATAGCATCAATCAGTTCCGACTTGTTCACTCTAAGTCCCCTTATCTCTATATTGAGTATGTTTCTAAGTTTTTGGTGGTAAGCAAAACGAGCACTGGTGGGCTTGCAGGTACTTGCTTTAAAGAGCCGCTTTATAACAAGGGCCTTAAAAAGCTGTCAAGGAAGCCCACACAGACTTAATGCGTGCTAATTCTTTCCTTGGAGTCAGACTCGCGTTTTTCATCCTTTGCAACAATATCGGGAGCCACATCCGGCAAGGGCTCCGGCGCGTATTGCAGCGCAATTTGCAGGACTTCGTCAATCCATTTAACGGGCTTGATCTGCAAATCCTGCTTGATATTGTCAGGAATTTCCTTCAAATCGCGCACATTCTCTTCCGGGATGATCACGGTTTTGATTCCACCGCGATGCGCCGCCAGAAGTTTTTCCTTAAGACCACCAATCGCCAGCACCTGCCCACGAAGGGTAATTTCACCGGTCATGGCCACATCGGCACGTACCGGAATCTGCGTCAGGGCCGACACCAGGGCCGTGCACATGCCTATGCCAGCGCTAGGGCCATCCTTGGGAGTCGCCCCTTCAGGCATGTGAATGTGAGTGTCGTGCTTCTCATGGAAGTCCAGCGCAATGCCCAGGCTCCTGGCCCGGCTGCGCACGACGGTCTGCGCCGCGGTGATCGATTCGACCATGACATCGCCCAGCGAACCGGTCTTGATCAGTTGCCCCTTGCCCGGCACGACGGCCGCCTCGATGGTCAGCAACTCGCCACCGACCTGAGTCCAGGCAAGACCGGTGACCTGACCGATCTGATCCTGCTGCTCGGCCAGACCGTAGCGGAATTTGCGCACGCCCAGGAAGTGTTCGAGCATCTCGGCCGTGACACGAATTGCAAAACGTTTTTCCAGCGCATGCTCTTTGACCGCCTTGCGGCAGACCTTGGCAATCTGGCGCTCAAGCCCGCGCACGCCCGCTTCACGGGTGTAGTAGCGGATGATGTCGCGGATCGCATCGTCGTCGAACTCGATTTCGCCTTTTTTCAGGCCGTTGGCCTGAATCTGTTTTGGCGAGAGGTACTTGACGGCAATGTTGACCTTCTCGTCCTCGGTGTAGCCCGGCAGACGGATGACTTCCATCCGGTCCAGCAGCGCTGGCGGGATATTCATCGAGTTCGAGGTGCACAGGAACATCACATCCGAGAGGTCGTAATCGACTTCCAGGTAGTGGTCGTTGAAGTTGTGGTTCTGCTCGGGGTCCAGCACCTCAAGCAGTGCCGACGCCGGGTCGCCGCGCATGTCACTGCCCATCTTGTCGATTTCATCGAGCAGGAACAGCGGGTTGCGCACGCCGACCTTGGTCATTTTCTGGATCAGGCGACCTGGCATCGACCCGATGTAAGTGCGGCGATGACCACGAATCTCGGCCTCGTCACGCACGCCACCCAGGGCCATGCGCACGAACTTGCGGTTGGTCGCGCTGGCGATGGACTCGGCCAGAGAGGTTTTACCCACACCCGGCGGCCCGACGAGGCACAGCACAGGCCCGCGAATCTTCTTCACGCGCTTCTGCACGGCGAGGTATTCAAGGATGCGTTCCTTGACCTCTTCCAGACCGTAGTGGTCGGAGTCGAGAATGGCTTCAGCGCGCCCCAGATCGAGGCGAACCTTGCTCTGCGCCTTCCACGGCACCTGAACCAGCCAGTCGATGTAGGAGCGCACCACAGTGGCTTCAGCCGACATCGGGGACATTTGCTTGAGCTTGTTCAGCTCGGCAGTCGCCTTGGCCAGAGCATCTTTCGGCAAGCCAGCGGCTTCGATGCGCTTTTTCAGCTCTTCGATTTCGTTGTGGCCTTCATCGCCATCGCCCAGTTCTTTCTGAATGGCCTTCATCTGCTCATTCAGGTAGTACTCGCGCTGGCTGCGTTCCATCTGCTTCTTGACGCGACCACGAATGCGCTTTTCAACCTGCAACAGGTCGATTTCGGCGTCCAGCAAGGCCAGTACATGCTCGACACGGGCCGGCAGGTCGATGATTTCGAGGATTTCCTGCTTCTGCTCGATTTTCAGCGCCATATGCGCCGCCATGGTGTCTACCAGGCGACCGGGCTCATCGATGCTGTTGAGCGATGACAGGACTTCGGCAGGGACTTTCTTGCCTAGCTGCACATACTGTTCGAACTGCGACAGCAGGCTGCGTACGAAAACTTCGGATTCACGATCCGGCGCTTCGGTCTCATCGATCAGCGCGACTTCTGCGCGGCAGTGACCTTCGACTTCGATGAAACGCTCTACAGAACCACGTTGCTCGCCTTCGACCAGTACCTTGACGGTACCGTCAGGCAATTTGAGCAACTGCAACACGGTTGCAATGGTGCCTACGCTATAAAGGGCCTTCTCGTCAGGATCGTCATCAGCCGGGTTTCTTTGCGCCAGCAAAAGGATCTGCTTGTCTCCGGTCATCGCTGCTTCTAGAGCTTCGATAGACTTCTCGCGCCCCACGAACAGCGGGATAACCATGTGCGGATAAACCACAACATCACGCAATGGCAAGAGAGGCAATTCGATTGTGGTCTTCATGATTTCGCCTCTACGGCGGCCAATTGGCCGTGGACAGGTGGAAGTAGCTTGAAGTCAAGATGGGGGTAGCGTCCAAAAAAAACAAGCTTTAGTAACCTGTTTTCAGAATACGCTCTCTTTTTGACGCATGAGCACGACAACCGGACAGGACGCCACATTCGATAAACACGAACAATGACAGCACAATCAGGCGGTTACAGAGGCTGTCAAAAGAGCCATATGACTTTCTGGACAGGATACTAGTGGCTTGCCGAGGGAAATCGTTCCCTGAAGATGCAGAAAGCACCGATCCTGAAATGCAAAAGGAGGCCCGCAGGCCCCCTTCTGTACGTCTCTTGCTGCGCTTTACGCGTCAGGAGCAACCTTGGCAGGCGGCTCGCTGTTTTCGTAGATCAGCAGCGGCTTGGACGAACCATCGATAACGCTCTCGTCGATCACCACCTTGCTCACGTCGGTCTGCGACGGGATTTCATACATGGTGTCGAGCAATACGCCTTCCAGGATGGAGCGCAGGCCACGGGCACCGGTCTTGCGCTCCAGCGCACGACGAGCAACCGATTTCAGCGCATCGGTACGGAACTCGAGGTCCACACCTTCCATCTCGAACAGCTTGGCATACTGCTTGGTAAGGGCGTTTTTCGGCTCGGTGAGGATCTGCATCAGCGCAGCCTCATCCAGCTCGTCCAGTGTCGCCAGCACTGGCAGACGGCCTACGAACTCGGGGATCAGACCGAACTTGACCAGATCGTCAGGCTCGACTTCACGCAGGGACTCGCCAACCTTCTTGCCTTCTTCCTTGCTGCGTACTTCGGCGTTGAAGCCGATGCCGCCACGGGTCGAACGGTTCTGGATGACTTTTTCCAGACCCGAGAAAGCACCACCGCAGATAAACAGGATGTTGCGGGTGTCCACCTGCAGGAATTCCTGCTGTGGGTGCTTGCGTCCGCCCTGAGGAGGAACGGAAGCCACAGTGCCCTCGATCAGCTTCAGCAGGGCCTGCTGCACGCCTTCACCGGAAACGTCCCGGGTAATCGAAGGGTTGTCGGATTTGCGGGAAATCTTGTCGATTTCGTCGATGTAGACAATACCCATCTGGGCCTTTTCCACATCGTAATCGCATTTCTGCAACAGCTTCTGAATGATGTTTTCCACGTCCTCACCAACATAACCGGCTTCGGTCAGGGTCGTGGCATCGGCGATGGTGAACGGCACATTGAGCAGGCGCGCCAGTGTTTCGGCGAGCAGGGTCTTGCCGGAGCCTGTAGGGCCGATCAGCAGGATGTTGCTTTTGCCGAGTTCAACATCATCGTTTTTCTTGTCGCGCTGGTTCAGGCGCTTGTAGTGGTTGTACACCGCTACTGCGAGAACCTTTTTGGCACGCTCCTGACCAATTACATACTGATCAAGGATGCCGCTGATTTCTTTAGGCGAAGGCAATTTATGCGCGCTGCTTTCTGCCTGTGCTTCCTGCACCTCCTCGCGGATGATGTCATTGCACAGGTCGACGCACTCGTCGCAGATAAAGACCGAGGGGCCGGCAATCAATTTGCGCACTTCATGCTGGCTTTTGCCACAGAAGGAGCAATAGAGCAGTTTGCCGTTGTCCTCGCCGTTGCGGGTGTCAGTCATTCGATCGATCCAATCCGGTAGGCTTGCAACACAAGATGAAGGCTATTGCGGGCTTTTTCAAGTCCGCAGGTGGTCGGTTGGCCCAACCACCCACATTTTGAGTCACTTAGGCAGGCATTTGACGTTTGTTGATCACTGAGTCGATCAGGCCGTATTCCGCCGCGCGATCAGCGCTCATGAAGTTGTCGCGCTCGGTGTCGCGCTCAATGGTTTCAAGGCTTTGGCCGGTGTGGTGGGCCAGCAGCGAGTTCAGGCGATGACGAATGTGCAGGATTTCCTTGGCATGGATGTCGATATCCGACGCCTGCCCCTGGAAACCGCCCAACGGCTGGTGAATCATCATCCGCGAGTTGGGCAGGCAATGACGCTTGCCCTCGGCACCGCCAGCCAGCAGGAAAGCACCCATGCTGCAGGCCTGACCGATACAGATGGTCGATACGTCCGGCTTGATGAACTGCATGGTGTCGTAGATCGACATGCCCGCAGTCACCGAACCGCCCGGCGAGTTGATGTAGAGATGGATATCCTTGTCCGGGTTTTCCGCTTCAAGGAACAGCAGTTGCGCCGCAATAAGGTTGGCCATGTAGTCCTCTACCGGACCAACCATAAAGATTACACGCTCCTTGAGAAGGCGCGAGTAGATGTCATAGGCGCGTTCGCCACGGGCGGACTGCTCGATAACCATCGGGACCAGGCCGCCAGCGGCCTGGATGTCAGAGTTCTGCTGAATATAAGAATTGCGGGACATGTCCTGCATTCACTCCCAAATAGTCGAGTCTTGAATACGCACAAGCCAGCGCGAAGGCTGGCTTGTGGGTGTTTTCGAACGAAAGGAGAAATCAGTCGGCTTTTGGAGCTTCTACCGGCTTGACCGCTTCTTCGTAGGAGACCGATTTGTCGGTCACGCTAGCTTTCTGCAAAACAGTATCTACAACTTGCTCTTCAAGCACAACAGAACGTACTTCGTTCATTTGCTGCTCGTTCTTGTAGTACCAGGCGACAACCTGCTCTGGCTCCTGGTAGGCAGAAGCCATTTCCTGGATCAGATCACGAACGCGAGCGTCGTCCGGCTTGAGTTCGAACTGCTTGACTACTTCAGCAACGATCAGGCCCAGCTCGACGCGACGCTTGGCTTGCTCTTCGAACAGCTCTGCCGGCAACTGGTCAGGCTTGATGTTGCCGCCGAACTGCTGAACAGCCTGGACGCGCAGACGGTTGACTTCGTTTTCCAGCAGGGCTTTTGGAACTTCGATCGGGTTGGCAGCCAGCAGACCGTCCATGACCTGGTTCTTGACCTTGGACTTGATGGCCTGACGCAGTTCACGCTCCATGTTCTTGCGAACTTCGGCGCGGAAACCGTCGATGCCGGTTTCCTTGATGCCGAACTGCTTGAAGAACTCTTCGTTCAGCTCAGGCAGTTTTGGCTCGGAAACGCTGTTGACGGTCACGGTGAACTCGGCAGCTTTGCCAGCCAGCTCCAGGTTCTGGTAGTCCTCGGGGAAGGTGACGTTCAGAACGCGCTCTTCACCGGCCTTGGCACCCACCAGACCATCTTCGAAACCAGGGATCATGCGGCCGGAACCCAGAACCAGCTGGGTGCCAGTGGCAGAACCGCCAGCGAAGGCTTCGCCGTCGACCTTGCCAACGAAATCGATGTTCAGCTGGTCTTCGTTCTGCGCGGCACGCTCGGTCAGTTCAAAACGAACGTTCTGCTTGCGCAGGATTTCCAGCATGTTGTCCAGGTCGCTGTCAGCCACGTCAGCGGACAGACGCTCGACGGAGATGGACTCGAAACCTGCGACGGTGAACTCAGGGAACACTTCGAAAGTAGCGATGTATTCCAGGTCCTTGCCTTTCTCGAAGGACTTTGGCTCTACAGCAGGTGCACCAGCCGGGTTCAGCTTCTGCTCGACTACGGCTTCGTAGAAGGTAGCCTGAATCAGATCGCCCAGCGCTTCCTGACGTGCGCCATCTTCATAACGCTGACGGATCACGCTCATAGGCACTTTGCCAGGGCGGAAGCCCGGGATCTTGGCTTTACGTGCGGTCTGCTGCAGACGCTTGTTGACTTCAGTCTCGATGCGTTCGGCAGGCACGCCAATGGTCATGCGGCGCTCAAGAGCGGAAGTATTTTCAACAGAAACTTGCATGGATATTCCTCGTTGCACAGACGTTAGCCGGCCATTTCCGACCCCAGAATCAAGGGCATGCATTCTAGTGGGTCAAACTCAAGAAGTCACCCTACTGAAAAAGGGCAGATTTAAGAGGATGGAATCGGACTGCTGGCGAGCAAAGACACAAGGTCTTCAGAGCACCGGCAACGCGTCTGGCACGGGCTATATAAAGGAAGCACGTGCACCGGACCGCTACCGATTCCGTCCGCGTAGCGCGCCCCGCTCGACCGGCGGCAACCTGCCAACCGACCAGCGAGACGATAAAACCAACACGCTGAAACAAAAAAAGCCGCACTAGGCGGCTTCTTTCATAGTGAACGTTCCACGAACCCCACTATTTATATCTTGGTGCGGACGGAGAGACTCGAACTCTCACACCTTGCGGCGCTGGAACCTAAATCCAGTGTGTCTACCAATTCCACCACATCCGCGTTACAAGCTTTTAAAGCAAAGGCGCCAGTTTATATGTAATAAATCTGGCGCCTCTCCGAATATGGGGTGGACGATGGGGATCGAACCCACGACAACAGGAGTCACAATCCTGTGCTCTACCAACTGAGCTACGCCCACCATATTGCATGCAACTCTTACAACTTACCTACCGTGCCAAAGCCGCCATTAAATGGCGCACCCGGCAGGACTCGAACCTGCGACCATCCGCTTAGAAGGCGGATGCTCTATCCAGCTGAGCTACGGGCACTTATATAATTTGCATTCTTGAATCGATTACAAATCAGAAGGCTTTCAATCACGTCGAGTTGAATTTCAACCCCACCTGACTTACATCAACCGGCGCCTGCTTGTTAAGCGGTGCTGGGTGCTGCCCGGCAAGTGCGACGAATCTTATAGATGCCCCCCGGGGTCGTCAACTCTTTTTTGAAAAAAATTCAGTCAGATAAAGGAGTTAGCTGAATATACAGACCAAGCGCCTTTGCCCTTGCGCCATGTCATGCGAGAATGCGCGCTCATTTTTTCCCTCTCGATGGTTAATCACGCGTCATGACTGCACAACTTATCGACGGCAAAGCGATCGCCGCCAGCCTGCGCCAGCAGATCGCCAAACGTGTCGCCGAACGTCGCGAGCAAGGCCTGCGCACGCCAGGCCTCGCGGTGATTCTGGTGGGCAGCGACCCCGCCTCCCAGGTTTATGTCTCTCACAAGCGCAAGGACTGCGAGGAAGTCGGCTTCATTTCCCGAGCCTATGACTTGCCCGCCGAGACCACACAGGTTGCGCTGACCGAGCTGATCGACCGTCTCAATGAAGACGCCGATGTCGATGGCATCCTGCTGCAACTGCCATTGCCTGCGCATCTGGATGCCTCCCTGCTGCTGGAGAGAATTCGCCCGGACAAGGACGTCGACGGTTTCCATCCTTATAACGTCGGCCGTCTGGCCCAGCGTATTCCGCTGCTGCGTCCGTGCACCCCGAAAGGGATCATGACCCTGCTGGAAAGCACCGGTGTCGATCTGTACGGGCTGGACGCAGTGGTTGTCGGCGCCTCCAATATCGTCGGCCGTCCGATGGCGATGGAACTGCTGCTCGGCGGCTGCACCGTCACCGTGACCCACCGCTTCACCAAGGACCTGGCAGGCCATGTCGGTCGCGCCGATCTGGTAGTGGTCGCTGCCGGCAAACCCGGCCTGGTCAAGGGCGAGTGGATCAAGCCCGGCGCCATCGTCATCGACGTGGGCATCAACCGCCAGGAAGACGGCAAGCTGGTCGGTGACGTGGTGTACGAAACCGCCCTGCCCCGCGCCGGCTGGATCACTCCGGTACCGGGTGGCGTTGGCCCGATGACTCGTGCCTGCCTGCTGGAAAACACCCTGTACGCCGCAGAAACCCTGCACGGCTGAGTGTTCCCCCCAATGAAAACGGCACCTCATGAGGTGCCGTTTTCATTTCTGTCATCTATTACTTGCGTGCCGCCTCCCAGCTCTTGAGCAGTTCGGAGTACGCCACTGTCTCGCCTTTCGGCTTCTCGTTGGCCAGCTTGCGCTGCGGCGCAGCCCAGCCATCCGGAGTCGCCTCGCCCTTCTTGTACCACTCTTCCGCCGTGGTTTCCGGGTTCAGCTTCGGCGCACAACCGCTCTTCTCCTGAGCCTTGGAGCGCTCAAGACGCATCAGGATCGAGTCCTGATCCTTGGCCAGCCCGTCCAGAGCCTGCTGTGCGGTTTTCTCGCCGGTCACCGCTTCGGCTACGTGACTCCACCACAGTTGCGCCAGTTTCGGGTAATCCGGGACGTTGGTACCGGTTGGCGACCATTGCACACGGGCCGGGCTGCGATAGAACTCCACCAGACCACCCAGCTTGGGTGCCAGCTCGGTCATTTCCTTGGAGTTGATGTCCGACTCACGAATCGGCGTCAGGCCCACGATGGTTTTCTTCAGGGAAACGGTTTTCGAGGTCACGAACTGCGCGTACAGCCAGGCTGCCAGTCGCTGCTTCTCGGGCGTCGAGTACAGGAAGGTCCATGACCCCACATCCTGATAGCCCAGTTTCATGCCGTCTTTCCAGTACGGCCCCTTGGGTGACGGAGCCATGCGCCACTTGGGCGTGCCATCGGCATTCATCACCGGCAGACCGGGCTTGGTCATGTCCGCAGTAAAGGCGGTGTACCAGAAGATCTGCTGCGCAACGTTGCCCTGAGAGGGGACCGGGCCGGACTCGGAGAAAGTCATGCCTGCCGCTTCCGGCGGAGCATAGGCCTTGAGCCAGTCGATGTATTTCTGAGTCGCGAATACCGCAGCCGGGCCGTTGGTGTCGCCCCCGCGAGTGATGCTGGAACCCACCGGACGGCAGTTTTCTACACGAATCCCCCACTCATCCACTGGCAGACCGTTCGGCAGGCCCTTGTCGCCACCACCGGCCATGGAGAACCAGGCATCGGTGAAGCGCCAGCCCAGGGACGGGTCTTTCTTGCCGTAGTCCATATGGCCATAAATGCGTTTGCCGTCGATTTCCTTGACGTCTTCGCTGAAGAACTTGGCAATGTCTTCGTAGGCGGACCAGTTGACCGGTACACCCAGTTCATAGCCGTACTTGGCCTTGAACTTCTCTTTCAGGTCAGCACGCTCGAACCAGTCGGCGCGGAACCAGTAAAGGTTTGCGAACTGCTGGTCAGGCAATTGATAGAGCTTGCCGTCCGGCGCAGTCGTGAAAGACAGGCCGATAAAGTCTTTCAGGTCCAGAGTCGGAGAAGTCACCTTTTTACCGGCATCGCTGGCCATCAACTCGGTCAGCGATTGCGCCTTGCCGTAGCGGAAGTGGGTGCCGATCAGGTCCGAATCGTTGACCCAGCCGTCATAGATATTCTTGTCCGACTGCATCTGGGTCTGGATCTTCTCGATCACATCCCCTTCCTGCACCAGGTCATGGGTGAGCTTGATCCCGGTGATTTCGGTAAACGCCTTGGCCAGGGTCTTGGACTCATATTCGTGAGTGGTCAGGGTTTCCGAAACCACCTTGATTTCCATTCCCCGAAACGGTTCAGCCGCCTTGATGAACCATTCCAGCTCCGCCAATTGCTGCTCGGGGGTCAGGGTCGAAGGCTTGAATTCGGAGCCGATCCATTTTTTCGCGGCGTCTTGATAGGCATCCGCCCACGCCGTCACGCTCAATCCACTGCATGCCAGCATCGAAGCCAGCGCCACGCTATGTCTCAGCTTGTTGTTTTTGTAGAACATAGACACCTCCAGATGATTATTACCCGGGGCACGTTGCCGCCTCCCGGACAGTCCCGGCATGAAACAGTTACTCGGCTACCCCCAACGCATTACGACAAACAACCACACCAGCGATACCAGCGAGGCGATCCAGATGCTCCAGTCCGTCACGCCAATAACCAGCAAGTGCAGATAGGCACTTGCCAGCAGTCCGATAAACAGACGATCCCCACGACTGGTTTCGATCGGCAGGAAACCGCGCCGCTCGACACAGGGCGAACTCAGCTCCCAAACCGTCATGCCCACCAGCATTAAAGCAATGACGCCGAAGAAACCCGCCGTCAGTGAAGTCCAGGCCATCCACTCCATATCTCGACTCCTCAGACCCGGCCCAGGGCAAAGCCCTTGACCACGTGATTGCGAACGAACCAGATCACCAGCATGCCTGGCAGAATAGTCAGTACCCCTGCCGCCGCCAGCACGCCCCAGTCGATCCCCGAAGCCGATACGGTTCGCGTCATGACTGCCGCGATGGGCTTGGCGTTGACCGACGTCAGAGTGCGCGCCAGCAGCAGTTCTACCCAGGAAAACATGAAGCAGAAGAACGCCGTCACGCCGATGCCGGAGCCAATCAGCGGTACGAAGATCTTCACGAAGAAGCGAGGGAAACTATAGCCGTCGATATAGGCTGTCTCGTCGATTTCCTTGGGCACGCCCGACATGAAGCCTTCCAGAATCCAGACTGCCAGCGGCACGTTGAACAGGCAGTGGGCCAGCGCCACGGCAATGTGGGTGTCGAACAGGCCAATCGAGGAATAGAGCTGGAAGAACGGCAGCAGGAATACGGCCGGTGGCGCCATGCGATTGGTCAGCAGCCAGAAGAACAGATGCTTGTCGCCCAGAAAGCGGTAGCGCGAGAAGGCATAAGCCGCCGGCAATGCCACAGCCAGGGAAATGACGGTGTTCAGGCAAACGTAATATAGCGAGTTGATATAACCGCTGTACCAGCTGGGGTCGGTGAAGATCACCCGGTAATTGGCCAGAGTGAAATCCTGCGGCCAGAGCGTCAGGCCACCGAGAATCTCGGTGTTGCTCTTGAACGACATGTTCAGCAACCAGTAGATCGGCACCAGCAGGAACAGGATGTAGATCAATAACGGCACAGCCTTGCGTGCATTCATGGCCGATCCTCAGTTCTTGTCGCTATGGGTCATGGCGGTATAGAACAGCCACGAAACCAGCAGGATGATCAGGAAGTACACCAGCGAGAACGCGGCAGCCGGGCCAAGGTCGAACTGGCCGATAGCCATTTGCGTCAGGGTCTGGCTCAGGAAAGTCGTGGCATTGCCCGGCCCGCCGCCGGTGAGGACAAACGGCTCGGTATAGATCATGAAGCTGTCCATGAAGCGCAGCATCACCGCGATCAGCAGCACACTCTTCATCTTCGGCAACTGGATATGCCGGAACACGGCCCAGCTCGATGCCCGATCGATGCGCGCCGCCTGGTAGTACACGTCCGGAATCGCTCGCAGCCCCGAGTAACACAGCAGCGCGACCAGTGACGTCCAGTGCCAGACGTCCATGACCAGTACCGTCACCCAGGCATCCATGGTGTTGGCCGCATAGTTGTAGCTGATGCCCAACTGATTGAGGCTCCAGCCCAGCAGACCGATATCGGCACGACCGAAGATCTGCCAGATGGTACCCACCACGTTCCAGGGGATCAGCAACGGTATGGTCATCACGATCAGGCACAGCGTCGACCAGCGCCCCTTGGTGGGCATGGTCAGGGCGATGGCGATGCCCAGCGGGATTTCAATCAGCAGCACACAGCCCGAGTAAATGAACTGACGCAGCAGCGAGTCGTGCAGACGCGGGTCCTGCAGAACCTGGCGATACCAGTCGGCCCCCACGAAATAGCGGTTGGTCTGATCGAAGATGTCCTGCACCGAGTAATTGACCACGGTCATCATCGGCACAATGGCACTGAAGGCCACCAGCAGAAAAACCGGCAATACCAGCCACCAGGCCTTGTTGTTATGAACCTTGTTCATGGCGCACCCCGCTCAGGACCGGACTCAAGCAAGAAATCATCGGCGTACAGCATCAGCCATTGCGCCGGGAAACTGATCCAGGCCTGGCCTTGCGGCACGGGCTTGTCTTCAGGCAGGCGCACCTTCAGGGTTTGCCCGGCCAGGGAAAGGGTCACGATCTTGTAGGTACCAAGGTCCGCCACATGTACAACGTCGGCACACATCGCCTCTTCGTAGGGGCCGTCCCAGACATGAATGAACTCGGGCCGGATGCCGATCTTCAGGCTGCTAAACGGCGTGTGGGCAATCAACTGCTGCAAGGGACCGGAGAGCGGCACATGCACATCGCCAAACACCACCCCGTCGCCCTGCGGCCGGACCTCGATCAGGTTCATGCCCGGACTGCCGATGAAGTAGCCGACAAAGGTGTGCCGCGGCTTCTCGAACAGCTCGCGCGGTGTACCGAACTGCACGATCTGCCCGCCGTACATCACCGCGATCTTGTCGGCAAAGGTCGAGGCTTCCAGCTGATCGTGGGTGACATAGACCATGGTGATGTTGAACTGCTCGTGGATCTGCTTGAGCTTGCGGCGCAGCTTCCACTTAAGGTGCGGGTCGATCACCGTCAGCGGCTCATCGAACAGAATGGCCGAAACATCGTCGCGAACCAGGCCGCGCCCCATGGAAACCTTCTGCTTTTCGTCGGCCGTCAGGTTGCGCGCCTTCTTTTTCAGCAAAAGCTGCAAATCCAGGACTTCGGCGATTTCCTGCACCTTGGCCTGAACCCTGTTCTCGTCCAACCCCTGATTGCGCAGCGGGAAGGCCAGGTTATCGAACACGGTCATGGTGTCGTAGACCACGGGAAACTGGAAAACCTGAGCGATGTTGCGCCGCTCGGGGCTCAGGTCATTGACCTCTTTGGAGTCGAACAACACCTGCCCCTGGGACGGGCTCAGCAGGCCGGAAATGATATTGAGCAAGGTCGACTTGCCACACCCCGAAGGCCCGAGCAGCGCATAGGCACCACCCTGCTCCCAGATATGGGTCATTTCCCGGATGGCGTAATCTTCCGGCCCCGGATTGGCGCTGTAACTGTGGGCCAGGTTCTGCAAACGGATCTCGGCCATCAGGCAACCCTCGACATGCGCAGACCGGGCGCCTGAATCAGGTGCCCCTGCTGATCGAACACAAAGAGTTTGTGGGTCGGGATATAGACCCGGATCGCGGCATCGACGTCATAGCCATGCACGCCGGGCAAGTGCAGCACCAGGGCAAAAAGCTCGTTGCGCACATGCAGAAAGGTTTCGGAACCGCTGATTTCCGCCAGTTCGACGGTCACCGCCAGCTCCAGATCGTCATCGTTGGAAGGCACCAGACTCAAGTGACTGGGCCGCACCCCGAAACGGTATTCACCGTCACCGATCCTGCGCAGGTCGGCATTGAGGGGGAAATGCACGAAGTTGGCGAAGCTGACTTCATTGCCTTCGATACGACCGGGCATCAGGTTGATGGGCGGCTCGGAGAACAGCTCAGCCGCCAGCACGGTGCTTGGCCTCTGATAAACCTCGGCGGCCTTGCCGGTCTGCACCACTCGCCCTTCGTGCAGAATGGTGGTCGTGCCACCCAGGGCCAGCGCTTCGTTGGGCTCGGTCGTGGCATAAATGGCGATGGTATGGCGCGCCGCGAACAGTTCGCGCATTTCCTGACGCAGTTCTTCGCGCAGCTTGTAGTCAAGGTTGACCAGCGGCTCATCGAACAGGATCAGCTCGGCATCCTTGACCAGCGCTCTGGCCATGGCCGTGCGCTGCTGCTGCCCGCCGGACAGCTCCAGAGGATAGCGCTGGAGAAACTTTTCGATGCGCAGCATCTTCGCGGTTTCCAGCACGCGCTCCTGGATCATCTCTTTGGACATACCCGCCTGCCGCAGTGGCGAAGCGATATTCTCGAAGACGGTCATGCTGGGGTAATTGATGAACTGCTGATAGACCATCGACACATTGCGCTGGCGTACCGGTCGCCGGGTGACATCGACCCCGTTCATCAGCACACGCCCCGTGTCAGGCCTGTCCAGACCAGCCATCAGACGCATCAGACTGGTCTTACCGGACAGCGTGCGACCCAGCAACACATTGAAAGACCCGGGTTCAAAACTCAGGGATGCGTCGTCGATCCATATCTGGCCATCGACTGCGCGACTGACGTGTTCCAACGTAAGTGACATGGCGTGCCCTTTGTTATTTTTTCTTGTCGAGGGGTGCAGCTCAATACAGGTTACATAGAGCGATATTCGTGCCAGATCGCTGCATTTTTCTGAAAGCCCCGAGCTAGAGCGCCCGGCATTCATCGCACCGGCGGAGCATCTTCAGAGCTGAACAAAAATGAACAAAAAAAGCTGAACACCTGAACAAATTGAACATTGACTTTGAACAGCAGTGAACGAAACTGGATGAACGCTTCGGGCACGGACGCTCCATGCAGGACCTAAAACAAAAACAACAAGGCACTCGCAGGATCCATGCTCATGGCCAATTCCAGCGCATCACTTGCTCACGACATCATCATTCAGGATTCATGGACGCGTTGCCGGGACTTCGGTCTCAGTCATCAGTCGCGCCCCTCGTTCGGCGAACTGCCGGGCGCGCAGGTTTCACAACTGCTGGAACGCCACAACGCTCTGGTGCAGACCACCCACCAGGAGGTGCTGCCGGTCTATGAAAACATCCTCAGCAACTCCAACTGCCTGATCCTGCTGGCCGACAATCATGGCCAACTGCTCAAGTCATGGGGTACCCAGCGTTTCATCGATGTTTCACAGACTCAGGGCTTCATGGCCGGGGCAAGCTGGAGCGAGCGCGGCGCGGGGACCAACGCCATCGGCACGGCGCTGGCCTGCGAGCAGGCGGTGCATATCGAGCCCGACGAACACTTTCTCAAGGCCAATCGTTTCATGACAGGCTCGGCCTCGCCGATCTTCGATGCCGACCGGCGCATGATTGCGATACTCGACGTTTCCAGTGACAGCTTCCTGCCGCCCTCCCACACGCTGGGCATGGTGAAGATGATGAGTCAGTCGGTGGAAAACCGGCTGATTCTCGACCAGTTTCGCGACACGCACTTCCAGCTGATCTTCAATACCGGCCTGAACAACCTGGACAGCCAATGGGCGGGCCTGCTGATTTTCGACGAAAGCGGCAGAATCCTCTGCGCCAATCGACGAGCCGATAATCTGCTGGGGGCCAGGCTGACCGGTGTCAGTATCGAAGACCTGTTCAAATGCCCGATCCTGCAACTGCTCAGTGAAACCGAAGCACGCCCTTTCGCGCTGCATGCCTTTGGCAATAACCGCTTCCAGTGCCTGCTCAAACGCCCGCGGCGCAAACCGATCCAGCTATTGCAGCCGGTACGACCTGAACAACCGCTGGCAACCCAAGCGGCACTCGACCTCAACGCCATCGATCTGGGCGATGCCAAAGTCGAAAAAGCGGTCCGCCAGGCCCAACGGCTGCTGGAAAAGAACATCCCGTTGTTGATCCACGGTGAAACCGGGGTCGGCAAGGAAGTGTTCGTCAAGGCCCTGCACCTGGCCAGTTCTCGTGCCAGCCAGCCCATGATTGCCGTCAACTGCGCGGCGATTCCTGCCGAACTGGTGGAGTCGGAACTGTTTGGCTACGCCAGGGGCGCCTTTACCGGTGCTCACCAGAAAGGCAGCATCGGCCTGATCCGCAAGGCCGATAAAGGCACCCTGTTTCTCGATGAAATCGGCGACATGCCGATGCCGGTGCAAGCGCGCCTGTTGCGAGTGCTGCAGGAGCGTTGCGTCCAGCCACTAGGCAGCAGCGAGCTGTATCCGGTGGATATCCGTCTGATTTCGGCCACCAACCACAGCCTGCGCGAGCGCGTGCAGACGGGGCATTTCCGTCAGGACCTGTATTACCGGATCAGCGGACTGAACATAGAGTTGCCGCCCCTGCGCGAACGCACCGACAAACGGGCGCTGGTCCAGCGGATCTGGGAACGGCATCGCGAGCCTCACCAGAGAGCGGGCTTCTCCAGCGAGGTTCTGGAGCTGTTCGAGCATCATCCGTGGCCGGGTAATCTTCGTCAGCTCAACAGCGTGATTCAGGTGGCCCTGGCGCTGGCGGACGAGCAAAGGATTACCTTCGAACACTTGCCGGAAGATTTCTTTCTGGATGCGCAGATGGATGAGGAAAGAGACGAGTCGGTGACAGCCCTGCCGATAAGAGGGAGCTTCCCGTGCGCGGACGACCTGAACCACCTGCTGCAAGCGGCGGGGGGCAATATTTCATTGTTGGCCAAGCGGCTGGGGGTCAGCCGCAATACGCTTTACAAGCGGTTGCGGGAGATTCGTGAATGAATCTGCATTGCAGATCATCATCTGAGAGGCAGCAAGCTGCCTCTCATCAAACAAGACACAAGGCCATAAATTAAAAAGCATTTTTTTGTGGGGTAAACGAGCTCCGGTGGACATATCGATTACCGGTATGTGCTGTTCTACCGGTTCCGCCTTTACGGCGGCCCCCTTTGTTTCGGCAAAGGGGGGAAACCATGGGCTCCGGTTCGGCCCCGGCAAGCCGGGGTTCCCTCGCTCCGGCATTGCTCCGTGGGTACGCGCCGACAGGCCTTCCATGG